>SAMEA104315437__coassemble_109_pt1 | contig 137462 bp, 120 predicted proteins | sample SAMEA104315437__metabat2_high_PE_027 | metagenome-assembled genome bin SAMEA104315437 (sample SAMEA104315437) | gut metagenome | biome: Monkey gut; feature: monkey-associated habitat; material: faeces | place: China | collected 2013
CAACACATGGACAAAACGAAGAAAGCCGTTCCCTCGTGATGAAGGAACGGCTTTTATAGTGATTATAGATATCAATTTAGTTGCTGATATTCCAAAGCCCTTTCATAACTTCGGGTGTTATATTTTGGCTTTCCACCTTGTTCTCGATATCATCTGGCATATTGCAGAAGAAGTCAATGCCTGTCAATTCTTCTAGCTTGTCAATGTTGACAACGTGGTCGCTTAGCTTTTCTGTGGAAGGATATGCCTTGTGCTCAAACCAAAAGCCGATAGCCTTGTAGCCAGAGTTGTTCTTTACGAGAACGGCTGCAAAGAAATATTTTGGTACGATGAATTTGTTTTTTGTGTAGCACAGAATTTGCTCAGCCTTGTCGATGGTACCACCCTTGCAAACGTACATGGTGTCATTGGCATGAGAGGCTTGTGAACTCATGTTGTAAGACAAGAAACTTCTTATCTTATTTTCCATGGTTCCCCAGATTCCGCCATTGAATTCATGTCTTTGAGGTTGCATATTGGTCATATAGAAAGTTTGCCCATTCACGTCTTGATTGCAAACTCTATCTTCTGATGCAACGATATGCCCTCTTTCAAAGTAAGGGATGTCTTGGTAGCTGCTGCTGCTAAATTCACTGATGCCAGGCTGTGCATTATTGTCAATAGCGGGATCTGTCTGGAAAGGATCTTTGTACCAAGTTTTTCCTTGCCAACTGACCCCGTTAGGATTTTTCCATTTGCTGCGTTCCCAATTTTTGCAGTTGTTGCTTTTATATACAGCATAGCAGCTCCAACGCTGTGACTTCTTTGCTACGTCAAATTCTGTACAATAATTAACTCCGTAGTCTTCAGTCTCATGTACGATTATGGTACTGGTTCCACCCTTGATTCTAGGGAATTCAAGGCGTGTCACTTCTTGTGGGACTCCTGCTGTAATTGTGTTGGCGTTTGCGTTCTTGCTGTTGAATCCCCCATTGTTGTTGTCATCATTATCACTGCTACAAGCACCTAGTGCGAGGACGGCAATAAAACCTATGAGATAAAGTTTGTTTGTTTTCATGCTTGTTGGTCTATATAAATGTTATGATTAGATGTATTGCGAAAGCTAAAAATATATGAAATGGCTCTGCCTCTAAAAATGGAAAAAGTGCATTCCGACGTATATGCAACTACGTTGGAACGCACTTCCTATTTAGTTATAATATATCCTTGATGAAAAGGTATATTACTTCTTCAACTTACCGTAACGGTTCATGAAGCGGTCAACACGACCAGCTGTATCAACAAGCTTGCTCTTACCTGTATAGAATGGGTGAGAGGTGCTAGAGATTTCAATCTTAACTACTGGGTAAGTTTCGCCTTCAAACTCTACTGTCTCTGAAGTCTTGCATGTAGATTTTGTAAGGAACATATCGCCGTTAGACATATCCTTGAATACGACTGGACGATAGTTTTCTGGATGAATACCTTTTTTCATTTTTCTTTTATTTATTTGATGATTAATAATGCGACGTCATGCCGTTTGCCTAGCACTGTATTCGATGTGCCGAGATCCCGACATTATAGCCATTTACCTTTCGGGGTGCAAAATTACGACTTTTTTCTGTAACTGCCAAATATTTAGGGATGTTTTTGAGAAAAAAGTATTTGTTGTCGAAGAAACCTAGCCTTTTTGCTTGTCTTTCCACATAAAATAGGAAAACAACCTACATCCTACACTGAATCTCTCTAAACCCCAGTGTTTATCGGCATTTCAAGCGATGTAGGTTACCCTTGCAACCTACATCATACCTACATTATTTCAAAAAAAATCGGGGTAAATCCCTTGCTAAATCGCCCTGTTCTCTTGCAGATGCTTCCATTTTTTCGTAAGACAAAGCACGAACAGAAGTTTCCTAAGCGGTGTTATAAGTAAATATTCATAGGATAGGAAGTATGAAACCCCTAGAAATAAAGTGTGTAAGCCTAGGAGATAAAGTGTGTAAACCTAGATGTATAAGTTAATCATAAGTTGTGATTAGTTAATCATAGCTTATAACTAACTAAACACAATGCTCTAACTAACTAGTTGAAGCATGTGATTAACTTATGCACCTAGGTTTATCATGTTTTATCGTGGGGTTAATCATATTTTATCGTGGGCTTTACGAGGTTTTATTCCTAGACTAATCAAGTAGACTCTCACGTCTATCAAGCTATTTCTCGCATCTGTCAAGCTACTTCTCACATCTGTCAAGCTACTCCTCCCGCTCATTTCCTCAATTTCTTGACATTTTTAGCAATGTAGGTTTGATGTAGGTTGCAAGGGTAACCTACATCGCTTGAAATGCCGATAAACACTGGTGCTTCAAGAGATTTAGTGTAGGATGTAGGTTGTGAGACGAAAAATTTCTGAGAAAGATAGATTTAGTGACTTTCCAGTTGTCATCTTAGTCTAAATTCATTTCACGTAGGAAGTCTTTCATCTTCTTGATATAAGATGCATCCATTTTGGTACCTCCAGGATGGGCTTCAACCCATTCTGCTCTTTCAATAAACTTCCTTGCTTCCTCTCCGTGAAGTGTCGGAATAACTCTAATTGCTGTTGCCATAATTCTTTGTATTTATAGTTTTCGCTGCAAATTTAAGAAGATATTTCTAAACAGACAAATATTCAGGGATGTTTTATCTTTTATATACGAAAAATCCCCATCGTTCGGTGAGGAGCAATGGGGAATCGTATGACTTGTAAGATAATTCTGTGGAATTATTTCAAGGTTACTTCAATCTTCTCGATGTACAAGGCACCAGTTGTGTTGTTGAAAAGAGTGAAGAACTTGGTGTTGTATGAGCTGAGGTCATAAACTTCTGTATAAGTCTTCCAATCACCCTCTACAGTGTTTGTGCTAGTGCCAGTAACCTTGGAATCTCTTCCATTAGCAGCCTTTGCTGCATAAAGGCTGTATGAAGGAGCGTAGGCATAAGTAGCCGTTGCTGAAAGATATAGCGTTACAGTCTTGATTTCCTTGGTGAACTCTGTAGAGTTGAACAAGAAACCTTGCTTTGCGGCATCATTAGCATTTCCTGATAATTGGAGACCTTTTCCATATTTGCCATTGGAGATTGCTAATTTTGCACCTTTGTAAGTTACGCCATCGTATGTCCAAGTGTACCAAGTACTTTCGTCATTGGTGTCTTGCTTTCCATATCCATTGCTTACCAATTCTACTGTACCTTGCTTATTATTGGTAATAACGGTAGATGTCATGCCATCGCCAGTATCAGGTGTTGGGTCTGGAGTAGGGGTGACAGTGCCTTCGCCCTCGACAGAGATGAGCGTACTGCTCTTGTCAATCTCGTTAACAACAGTGCCGTCTGCTTTTGTGTATGCTTTGATAACACCCTTGACAACTACAATCTGACCAGCCTTCAAGTCTTCTATTGATGTGAAATCTGCGCCATTCAAGCCCTTGCCAGAATATACTTCAAGAACATCGGTAGAACCAGCATCAACAAGGTTGTAAGAAAGACTCTTGTAAGTGGCATTGTAATAGGTTACTTTTGATATGGTACCCTTTACATATACTTCATAAGAAGGTGCGCCTGCCTTGATGGCAGCAATAGCTTCTGCGATAGTATATGGTTCACTAGCAGAACCTTTGCCTGTTGAAGGAGTATCTGGTGTGGTGCTACCAGGTTTTGTTCCTACTTCCTTGTCGCCTATTTTAGCCCAAACGCATTCCTTCAATCCAGTTGCGCCAAAGTATGCCAAAATTTTACCACAGAGAGTCACCTCTTTTCCCAGGTTGTCGGGATTGGCACTGAGGTTGACAGCGTCACGCACGTTTGACAACTGAATTGGCATACACTTATTTACATCAGACTCATCTGCAGATGCTGCGATGAGAACGTTGGATGTAGAAACATTCTCGCCTTTTGCGCCGAAAACAGCTGAACTTAGAGATTTCTCACCTGTAGGAATGTAACCTACGATATAACCCTTTACAAACACATTTGTGCCAGAACCTACAAGTTTGGCATCTGTTACTGTATAAGGGTCAGCCTCGGTACCTGTAGTCTTGGCTTCTGGGGTAGATGGCTTATTTGGTGTTCCGTATGGTGCTGGAACATCCTCGCAACTACTGAATGTAAAGACAGCCATTGCCGCCATCAATACAGAAAATATATACTTTTTCATATTCTTGTCTATTTTATTCTTGTTACTATATATAATAAGGTGTAATTTACTTCACCAATATATTCTTGATTTCCCATGTAGGAGCTGAATTGTCGGTGCTAGTATAGAGGAAGCTAATGTAAATCTTCTTGCCACAATACTTGTTGAGGTTGATGGTAGATGTGACGAAATTCCAACTGTTACCTGCAGGATAAACATCAGCCTCTACATCTTCCCAATTAGTACCATCTGTGGAAACCTGTATTTTGCACTCCTTCTTAGGGTCATCGCTTGTCTTATTGATAGCATGGTCTAAGGTAAGAGTTGCTTCTTGCACCTTGCTGAGGTCTATTGCTGGAGAGGTAAGACGTGAGCAGTTGGCATATGATTTACTATTGTATCCGCTGGCTTTCATTCCATAGTTGGCATTAGCCCAATTCCAAACGGCAGTAACACCATTGGCTGGCGTTATGTTCTCAATCTTGAAGTCACCCTGGCTCTCAGAGAATGGCTCGCTGAACACTGACAAAGTGGTCTGCTCCAAGTCGTTGATGTCACGAAGCAAGATTTGCCAAGTGTTGTTGAATCTTGTGAAGATACCTGTGATGTTGACAGGCTCCTTTGTCAATGCTACATTTGCAAACTTTGCGTAGGCAGAAGTACGAACCACAAGGTCGCTTGTGCTAATTGCCTGACCAGTCTCTGCATCTGTCAATGATACGTTAACGCAGTTGGCTTTGTCTTTCTTGTTTTCGTCAGCAAAAACCTCCTTGCCGTCAGCTGCAGTGAATTGTACTTTTTCGATAGTCATCAATTTGCCTGCGCATGACTTTAAGTAGTCAGCATCCTTGATCTTTGTCTTATCAAAGACTTCCATTAGGGCTTTTGCCTTGCTAGGGTCAGCATCATCAATTAGCTTGTAGTGCTTTTCCCATTCGTAGCGATCAACTTTTCCGATAGATTGTGCACCTGTGCTAGAATTGGTATATATACCTCCCAACTCAGCCTGTGAGCCATAGCCGCCAATGTAAAGTCCCTTTAGATCGATAAGTACTTCTTGACCTACTGGCAGTGTGCCATAAAGAGCACCTCTATTGACACAAACCAAGATGCCTCCAGTTTCATCTTGAAGGCAAACTTCATTATAAAGGTTGCCGCCGATGTCATTGCCGGTAATGATACCTTTTATTTGTATTCCGTCTTTGATTTGCGTATATTGCTTGTTGACGATTTGACTATTGTAGTCCTCTTTTAATTTGGCAATGGTGATAACATCGTGCTCTTTGAGGTAATTGTTGCCACATGGTGGTACTGTTACCTCAATTTTTGTATCGGGATCAGCATATCCATCACCCATACAGGATGCAAGGAGCATACTTGCAAAGGCCATTGTCATGAATATTATTTTTTTCATATCTGTCTTGTTTATTAGAATCTGTAAGAAACCTGGAACATACCGTTGGTTCCAAATACATAAAACTTCTTAGGGTTCTTGGAGAACTTATATACACGCTCCTTGCTGTTATCACCGCTTCCTGAATAGTCGCTTCGGCTTTGCTCATATCCACCAGACACAATCTTTTGGTTGTTCAAGATGTTGGTTACCATCAGATTGAAGTTCAAACTGCCGTGTTTCAAGCGTACACTCTTGCCGATGCTGCCATCGACCATCCAGCCTCCATGCCCCTTAGCTTGGTCAACAGCCCCTGGCAATGGGTTGAGTTCGTTGTCAAGCAAGTTGGCACGAGACAGCTCGGAGAAAGTGCGATATATAGGAGCGTATGATAGATAAATGCGGTCATAGTAGTTGGCATTGAGGTCGATGAACCAACCATTGGAATGGAAGTTCAATCCCAAGCTACCTACAGTAAGCGGTGTTCCGCTCTCACGCATACCTTTAATATATGTAGTCTCGCTATTCAAGTCACCAGTCAAAGATTCTGAACGAGTTGTTACTATATTATGTAGAATTTTATTGTCGCTTATCGTTCCTATGGCTTTGAAGTTGAGGAAAGATGTTAACTTGAAGTCGAGTCCCAATTCTACACCATAGTACTCTTTTTCGAGGTTTGGCATACTGAAATATACGAATGAGTTATCATAGTCGCTATAGAAGTTCTGCCATTCTGTGACATGGTCGAGACGGCTGTAGTAAGCGTTCAAGTTTGCATGCAACCAAGCATTTTGGTACTGATAGCTGAACTCGCTGCTGAAGATGTGTTCGTCATGCAAGCCGCTTACATAGTCATTCTGCACTTCTGGAGAAACAAATGCGGTATTAGCCATTGGTGGACGCCACTCATAGCCTACGCCAATCTTGAAGGCATGACCACGGCCTGCGTCAAAGCTGATGCTTCCCTTGGCACCACCCTCGCCGAAGCGAGCGATACCGCTGTTGCCATAAGAATTGTCGGCAGCCATACCATTGCGCATATAACCATGACGGCGCATGTTGGTCTGTCCCAACTTGCCGCTAATCATCGTCTGGAAACGACCCATCTCTGCGGTGTAAGAAGTCCAAAGCATGCCTTTCAAGACCTCGATCTTGTAGTCGTATCCGAACTTGTCGCCCTCATAGACCAACTTACCTGTGTTGTTAGGACCTGCTGTGTTGAGGTCGTATTGCACACGTGGGTCGGTGATAGGGTATTTGCCCAAAGCGTATGTGTTAATGTTGTGGAAGATGGTTCCACCGAGCATATCATCCATCGTCTGATAATGACGGTTGCTGTTACTGCCAAGAATAAAACCACTGACCAGAGTTGAATTCTTTGTTACTTTGGATGTCAATGTCGAGGATAAGTTGAATGTCAAGTTGTCACTATGCTTCGCTTGTATATAGTATGCCAGGTCAGAGCCATTGGCAGCAGTCTGCTTGTTGGCATAGTACAGACGGTCCCAGTCTATCTGACGGTTGGCTTTGCTGGCTCTCCAATAGTTACAAGAGTTTTGCCAACTCTGCCATGTGCTAGCATTGTTGTAAACAGACTCGCTGTTCCATACATCGAAATAGCTAGATGGCATATTCTTCCAGTAATCTGGCTGAGGGTTCTCGGCGTTGTTGTAGTTGAGCTTGGTGCTCTTGTACATAGAGTATTTGCCATATACAGAGGTGGTGAGCTTCAACTTGTCGTTGATGTTCCAGTCCCATGTTGCGATGGCAGAAGGAGCGAAGTCGTTGACAACGCGAGAGTTGCGCTTATGACCATTCTGGTAGCCCCAGTAAGGGTTGTAGTAATAGTCGTTGGCAAGCCAGTAAGCCTCGTCGGTAGAAGCACCCTGGGTAGAGCGCTCGGTAGGGTTGCCCCAGGTAGAGAAACTCAGGGAGTGACCATTGTTCCACTTCTTCTGAACGCCGAAGAAGTATGACAAGGCGTTGTAGTAGGTACCCTCTACATAGCCACGGTTAGCCCAACGATAGGTAAGACCCGCTGTGATAGCCCATCCACGATTGTTGAAGCCACTGCTATAAGTGTACATGCCACGGAGCGTGTAGTTGCGGTTGGCTGCGGCAACAGAAGCGTAGTTGCCTACCTGCATGCTTCCGGCACGGAAATCATAGTTGTTGCTACCAGCCATTCCTGTCATGGAGTAGTTGTTACCCTCGAAAGGAAGGGCAAAGTCAACGTTGCGGGAGAAACGGTTCAGACCGCCGATATTGGAGAATCGGAACTGTCCGCTTTCCATGTCGTTGACTGGAGCACCATTGATATAGACATCATTGTACTTTTGGTTGAACGCACGGTAACGGAAACGCACCGGTGAGAACAGGTAGCCAGCCTCTGATGCATAAACGTTGGAGTTAGAGTTGAGGATGGTCACGTTTTGCGACATATCGTCATCCTCGCCCAACTGTGCCTCGGTGAATGTGAATGCGTTCTCGTCTAAGCCTGCCGCTACCTTTTGCTCAGTTTGGTTGTTCTGGGCAAATGACATCGGCGCATAGCAGAGCGCAAGCATTGCTAATTTTACCTTTTGTTGCATAGTTTATCGATTAATTACTAATAATGTTTGCAAAGTAACGAAATATTTTTTAAAAATGAAAGCTTTTTTGATTAAATTTTGATGAAATATGCGGTTTTTTCAGATAAAATGCCGATATTTGCATCTGATAATGAGTTATCGAACATCGTTGCTTGACATATCCGTAGATAAAATGAATAAAAACTAAAATAATGAAGAAACAAATTCTGATGTTCGCCGCCTTGTTGATAGTCAGCTTGGCTGCGCTTGCCCAAGGGCAAAAACGATTCAATCTCTATGCCGTAGGCTTCTACAACCAGGAGAATCTCTTCGATACTTGCCACGATGAGGGCAAGAACGACTATGAGTATCTCCCTGCCAAGGGATGGAACGGCATGAAGTACACCAATAAGTTGCACAACATGGCTCGTGCCCTTGCCGACATGGGTACGGATAAGTTGCCTAAGGTGGGCTGCGCCTTCATCGGCATGGCTGAGGTGGAGAACCATAAGGTGCTCGACGACCTCATCGCCCAGGAACCTCTCAAGGCTCGTGGCATGAAGTACTGCCATATCGAGGGACCAGACCGCCGTGGTATCGACTGTGCCTTGCTCTACAATCCTGCTCTCTTCACCGTGAAGAATGTGAAGTTGGTGCCATACGTTCAGGAGAAGGCAAAGGATAGCACTTATTATACCCGTGGTTTCCTCACTGTTCGTGGCGAGTTGGGAGGCGAGGATGTCGCAGTCATCGTGTGCCACTGGCCTAGCCGATTCTCTGGCCCTTTCTACCGTGAGTCGGGAGCTCGTCAGACCAAGGCTGTCAAGGACAGTCTCCTTCGCATCAACAAGAACATGAAGGTCTTTGTGATGGGTGATATGAACGATGACCCTACCAACAAGAGTATGCACGAGTGCTTGCAGGCTAAGCCTGAGATTAGCCAGGTGGGACCTGACGATATGTATAATCCTTGGTACAATATCCTTGCCAAAGAGGGAAAGGGCACCTTGTTCTATAATGGCAGTTGGAATCTCTTCGACCAGATTGTTATCACTCCTAACTTGCTCAACAAGGACAGCAAGCACAAGGATTTTTCTACCTTGAAATATTTCGCTCACCAGGTTTTCCGTCGTGACTACCTCATTCAGCAGGATGGTCAGTACAAGGGTGCTCCTCTCCGTACATCGGCTGGTGGCAGATGGCTCAATGGCTTCAGTGATCACTTGCCAGTTGTCATGTATCTCGTCAAGGAAGCGAAGTAAAGTGAAGAGTGAAGAACGAAGAGTGAAGAATTCTAATGCTAACGGAATGGAAAATTCTATTCAGATAGAGAATCATCCCTTTGAACCATGGTTGCCAGCGAATGCGCATCTGCTGATGCTCGGCACTTTCCCTCCTTCGCCCAAGCGATGGTGTATGCCTTGGTATTATCCTAATTTCCAGAATGATATGTGGCGCATCTTTGGCATCATCTTTTTCGGAGATAAGTTACACTTCGTGGATGTGGAGAAGAAACAATACCGACTGGAGGCTATTATGAAGTTCCTGAAGGAGAAGGGCGTGGCTATCTTCGATACGGCACAGAAGGTAATCCGCACCAAGAACACGGCTTCAGACAAGGACTTGCAAATCGTGGAGCCTGCCGACCTGGATGGAATGCTGAGAGCCTTGCCAGAGTGTAAGGCGGTGTTGACCGCCGGACAGTTGGCTACCAAGGTGTTCACCGAGCATTATCATATCACGGAAACTCCGAAGATGGGAGGTTATGTGGAGTTCACCTTCGAGCATCGCACCTTGCGTCTCTATCGGATGCCAAGCAGCAGTAGAGCCTATCCATTGGCTGTAGAGAAAAAGGCAGAGTATTACAAACTGATGTTTGATGCCGTGCTCTAATATATAATAAGGTACGCACGTACATATTTGTTATTAAGAAAGAATAATAGAAAGAATAGCAAAATAGAATATCATGGACAAAGATAAAATTACAATCATTGGAATCGCTGGTGGTACTGGCTCTGGCAAGACTACCGTGGTAAAGAAGATCGTGGAGGCTTTGCCGCCTCACTATGTGGCTGTTGTGCCATTGGATTCCTATTACAATGATACGAGCCACATGACGGAAGAGGAACGCCATGCCATCAACTTCGACCATCCTGATGCTTTCGACTGGAAGCTCTTGCACAAGCAGCTCGCCGACCTTCGCAACGGCATTGCCATCGAGCAACCTACTTACAGCTACTTGAAGTGCAACCGTGAGAAGGAAACCATCCATGTGGAGCCAAAGCCGGTTATCATCATCGAGGGTATCATGACGTTGCTCAACAAGAAGCTTCGTGACTTGATGGACTTGAAGGTCTTTGTCGATACGGATGCGGATGAGCGATTGATTCGCAACATTCAGCGTGATACCATCGACCGTGGTCGAACCGTTTCGATGGTCGTGGATAGATACTTGAAGGTGCTCAAGCCAATGCACGAGCAATTCATCGAGCCAACCAAGCGATATGCCGACATCATCATCCCTCAAGGAGGAGAAAATGTAAAAGGAATTTCCATCCTGTGCAGTTATGTGACAGGACTTGTGGAAGGACTTGATGAATAAGAAAAATCCCTCGCCTTAGAGCTTTTGCTTCTAGACGAGGGATTTTTGTATCTATACGATTTCTTGTAAAATTAATTATCAGTTGTGAGGGTGACATTCTTCACTTACAGAATAAGCACTCTTACCTCGGCGTTGCCCATCTTCTCGATTTCATTCATCGGTCGCTTGAAATAGACGCTCTGGATAGCTTTGTTGATGATGCCGTGTCCTACGGCTAGGATCGTTTTGCCGGGATAGGCTACCTTGAGCCAAGTGAGGAAGTTCTGTGCCCTCGACTTCATCTTTTCCAGTGTTTCGATGTCATCGGGCCAGTCTTTCGGGTCTTTGGGAAGGCTGGGGATGAACTTGCCCGTGAAACTGCCCCAGTCACGCTCACGGATGAGTGGGGTGGTGACTACCGCTTGATGATGAGGCTTGGCGATGATTTCGCAAGTCTGTATGCTGCGATGCAAATCGCTGGAGACGAAGACGTCAATGTGGTCGTTTGTCATTTTCTTAGCCACTTCCTCGGCTTGGGCGATGCCTGCCTCATTTAGCTCTCCAGGAGTCTGTCCCTGCATGATGTGGGCAGCGTTATCCACCGTCTCGCCATGCCTTACAAGATATAATTTTGTCATAATCTTCAGTTTTTGTTCACAAAAGTACGAAAAAAGTTGGAGTTATCAAAGATAGTTTGTACTTTTGTGGGGTATTTTATGACTTATGTAGATTAATCAAGTAAAAAAGAGAAATATGAAAGTAGTACATAGTTCATTTTTCCGTGCCCTCTGCGCCATCATCGTGGGAGCACTTCTCATCCAGTATCGTGAGCAGACGGTGACGTGGATTACCATCGCCATCGGTGTGCTGTTCTTCCTTTCTGGTGTCATTTCCATTGCCACTTACTTCAGTGCCAAGCGAAATGCCAGCAAGGTGGGTATCGTCTATGATGCCAATGGCAAGCAGATTTCCGGTTTGGTGCCTAGCTTTCCTATCGTGGGAATCGGCAGTTTGATACTCGGTTTGATTTTGGCGCTAATGCCCAACACGTTCATCAACAGTTTGATGTTTATCCTCTCGGTGATTCTCATTATGGGAGCATTGACACAGTTTACCAATCTAGCCACGGCTCGCAAGATGGGTGGAGTAGGTTTCGTCTATTGGATATTCCCTTCCATCATCCTCTTGGTTGGTTTGCTTGCCATCATCAAGCCGTCAGCCATTGCTTCGGCTCCGCTCTTCATCATTGGTTGGACGATGCTCATCTATGGAGTGGTGGAGTGCATCAATGCCTTCAAGATTGCCAATAATAAGAGAAAGTGGGCAAAGGCAGAGGAAGTTTCTTCGGCTGCTGGAACGACAGAGAATGACTCGTATATCGAGGAAATCAAGGAGGAAGAAGAGAAAAAAGAATGATGACTTAGGTTATGAATAGAGTAAAGGTCTCGGTATGAAAAGAGAATGATTCTCTTGGTATGAAAAGAAAATGATCCTCTTGGTATGAGAGTATAAAAGAATCCCCAATAGTTTTACGGAAAGGTAAACTGTTGGGGATTTTCTTTATGCTTTTGTTGGGCAACCTCTTTTCTATATGCTTTTGTAGAGCAAGGTTCCTTGCTTGCTACCAGATAGCTCTTATAATTGGAACTTATAGCCTAAGGTAATCTGGAAGACGGAGTGTCTGTCGTCTGATCTCATCTTGATGCCTTCGTTCTCAACGTAGCCACTTGCGACCTTAGTCACACCGAGGTTGTAGCGAGCATCAATGATGAGTCCATTGTACTCGTATGACAAACCGATAGGGATGGAGAAGTCAACGGTGTTGATTTTATAGTTGGTGTCAGCCTGCTTGAAGGCTTCATCAATGTCAACACTGACACCGCCAATGCTAACTTTCTTGTTGATACAGAAGCCTGGTTGGATGCCGGCTTTCAGTGCCAAACCCTTGACAACATAGACGTTGGCGAGGATAGGAATGTTGATGTAGTCGAGTTTGAGGGTTCCATTGTATTCGTCAAAGTCGCTCTTGGCACCTTGCATAGAGTACATCAAGGCTCCGGTGATGGCGAATTTTTTGGTGGCTTGGTAACCGAGTTCAGCTCCACCTGTGAAACCGATTCTAGAAGAGGCATCGTCTTCGTCAGTGAGGCTGGCGATATTCAGACCTACCTTAGGTTGTAATGTGACAGAACCAACGGCACTTTGTGCAAATGTGCCGAGTGAAAATACAGCCATGGCGGCTGAAAGAAATAGCTTTTTCATAAAACTGCTTTTTAGTGTGAATAATATGATAAAGAGAACCCATAGGCACTCTTGCGAGAACCTATGGGTTTATGCTTTTTTGATAGATTTTTAGAGCTTGAACTTGTAACCGAGAGTAATCTGGAATACAGAGTTCTTTGCATCAGTATCGTCAGCAATCTTTGTGCAACCGATATTGTAACGAGCGTCCAATACGAAGCCTTCATATTCGTAAGAAATGCCTACAGGAATAGCAAAGTCGAAAGACTTAATCTTTGCGCCACCCTCTGCATATTTGTCGTAGTCAACAGATGCTCCATCGTATTTAACCTTGTTACTTACGTTAAATGCAGGCTGAATACCTGCTTTGAGAGCAAGACCTTTGACAACGTAGATGTTTGCCAAAATTGGAATGTTCAAGTAATCAAGATTTAACTTGATATCTTTGTTGAGTAATTGTTCGCTGAGCTTTGCGCCTTGCATAGAATACAGAAGACCACCACTGATACCTACTAATGGAGATACGTGATATTCTGCTTCAATACCGCCTACGAATCCTGCCTTGTAATCAAAACCGTCACCTGTTAAAGAAGAGCAGTTTAAACCAACTTTTGGCTGGATAGTGAAATCACCTGCAGAATACTGTGCGAAAGCACCTACTGAAGACAGCACCATAGCTGCCATTACCAATAACTTTTTCATAATCTCTAATCTTTTATTAGTTAATACTTATGTTAGTAATTGTATCTATCATATAATAGAATCGCAACCGACTTTCATCGTGTTAGCGAGGGCAAAGATATAGTAATTCTTAATACAAAGCAAATATTTTAGCAGTTATTTTACATTTTGGGGTAAAATAATGCCTTTTTCTTACGTTTTGGAATATTCTTGCTAAAATTATTCGTGAATTTCTTGCTTCGTAAGGGAAAAAATCGTACTTTTGCAGCAGTTCTTTGAATAAGCGAAGACAATAAGTTTAATTTAAAAACAAATGCGAATGGAATTAGAATTAGGAAAATGGTTGTTAGATGTTGCCAAGTATATGCTGACTGCATTGATTCTTGCCAATTTTTTTGGCGATATGGATTCACCAAGTGCGCTTGTATTAGCAATTCTCGTAATGGTGATATTGTTTGGAGCGGGGTTGGTGTTGGTTTATGATTATGGAAATCATAAAGATAAAGGTATAAACAAAAAGAAAGGAAAGTGATTATGAGTACACAAATGATTAATTTGCTGATTATTTCTACTCCTCTTCTGTTGATATGTATTATTAGTGTTTCATGGACTATTTATCGTCGTCGAGGAGAAAAGGGAGTGATTTAATATTTCCGTAATGGAAATCGGTATGAAACAAAAAAGGAGGAGTAAGGCTTTCCACCATGAAAGCTTTACTCCTCCTCTTCGTCTGCATCATTCCAATCATCCAAGTCCTCGAAACCGAACATGGCTGGATCGACAAAGGCGTCCAGCGCACGGCGTTCCTTCTTCGTTGGGCGACCTGTTCCCCTGGCTCTATCGACGAAACCGCTGATGCGACTCATCTCCAGCAGTTCATACTGCTTAGGGTCGGTCACGTTCTTATAGACACCAAACAGCATCTTGGCTCCCACTCGCTGCTCGATGCAGTCGAGTACCTCAAAGGAATAGGTGATGGGGGCTTTCTTCACGCTCACCACATCGCCACGCTTGATGATATAGGATGGCTTCCTGGTAACGCCACCCACGGTGACACGACCATTCTTGCAGGCATCCGCCGCAATGCTGCGCGTCTTGTAGATGCGGGCTGCCCAAAGCCACTTGTCTATTCTAGCACTTTCCTTCATATATATAATATAAGGTATAAGGGAAAGATTACTTCTTTCCGAGTTTGTTGTATTGGTTCATCGTGTTGTCAATACCTTGTAGGACGAAGCTTTTGATGATTTCCACACCGAGGTCGATGGCAGGCTGAAGCTGCTTCATGTCCTCCTCGCTGTACTTGCCGAGCACCCAGTCTATCTGACCGCCACGAGGGTAGTCGTTGCCGATACCCATGCGAAGTCGGGCATAGTCTTGTCCGATGAGCTGCTGGATATGTCCCAAACCATTGTGACCACCATTGCTTCCATTCGCCTTCAAGCGGAAGGCACCGAGAGGCAGGGCGAGTTCGTCGCTGATGACGAGCAGCCGCTTCTGGTCTATCTTCTCCTGGTTGAGCCAATATCTCACGGCATTGCCGCTGAGGTTCATGAAGGTGGTAGGCTTCAGCAAGAAAACCTTGCGTCCCTTGATGGAAGTCTCAGCCACGAAACCATAACGCTTATCCTCAAAATGAATATTGGACGCTTTAGCAAAAGCGTCCAATACCATAAATCCCGTGTTGTGTCTTGTGCTGGCGTATTCATCGCCAGGGTTGCCAAGACCACAAATCAAATATTTATCCAATTTGAAAAATCTAAATGTGTTTCAATTTACGGGTTGTCAACCAAGATTACTCAGCAGCTTCATCAGCCTGCTGTGCAGCGAGCTGAGCGTTACGTGTCATCTTGATAGAGCAAACTACAACAGCCTTGCTTGTAGCCAACTCAAGACCCTCGAATGAAAGGTCACCTACCTTGATGCTCTTACCGATCTTCAAAGCAGTAACGTCGATGTCGAGGTGCTCAGGGATTACCTGGTAAGGAGCAGTTACGTTGATCTTACGGATAGAGAGGTTCATACGACCACCATCGCGAACACCCTGTGCAAGACCTACCAACTTAACTGGGATACCGATAGTGATAGGCTTCTGGTCGTTCACCTCGTAGAAGTCAACGTGCAAAGGAGCGTCTGTTGTAGGGTGGAACTGGATCTCCTTCATGATAGCTGTGTGGCTCTCACCGTCGATGATGAGGTTGATAACATATACGTGAGGAGTGTAGATAACCTTACGCAACTCAGCGAAAGGAACTGCGAAAGACAATGCCTCAGGAGCACCGTTCTCGTCCTTCTTCTCACCATACAAGTTACATGGGATCAAACCCTGCTTACGCAATGTCTTAGAAGCTTTTTTGCCAAGGTCTGTACGCTTCTGACCTGTTACATTAATCTCTTTCATTTGTGTTACTCTAAATTAAGTGTATTAATAATTAGTGCCTTAACTCGCCATCACACGGATAAGCTTTGCAAAAGCGGGTGCAAAATTACAACAATTACTTGGAATGAGCAAATTTTTGGACTAAAAAATGCCTAATTATGTCATTTTGTGCCGAATATGGGGGCTAAAGTGTCTCTCTATCCTTAAAAAAGTAGAAAATATACCCCACTTTCTTGCGTGTTTCCTATAAAATATGTATTTTTGCCGTGTCAAAGTATGACAGTAATGAATTTAAACCTTTAAATTATTAGAGAATGATTAATAGGGATTTAATTAGAAGAAAGATTGTGCAGTTAACCTATGCATACTATCAAAACGGCAATCACAACATGGATAATGCTGAGAAGGAGTTGTTGTTTAGTCTTTCAAAGGCGTACGACTTGTACAACTACATGTTGCAACTCATCGTGGCTGTAACCCAGGAGGCTCGTAAGCGTTACGACCTAGAGGTGGCTCGTGCTCAGCGTGAGGGAACAGAGGCTCCTTCACAGAGATTTGCCTTCAATCGTTTTGCGGTACAACTGGAGGAAAGTAAAATGTTGGCTGAATGGGTGAGCGAGAAAAACTCATCTTGGGACGACGACATCGAGTTTGTTCGTAAGCTTTATACCAATATCTCTTCCAGCGAAGTTTTCCAGGACTACATGGCAGCAGAGGCTGACAGTTATGAGGATGACCGTGAGGCTTGGCGCAAGTTCTACAAGCAGTTTGTGATGAACAATGAAGACTTGGACGCACTCCTCGAAGAGAGGAGTCTCTACTGGAATGACGACAAGGACATCGTAGATACCTTTGTACTCAAGACCATCAAGCGTTTCGACCCAGCCAACAAGGCCAACCAGGAGTTGTTGCCGGAGTACAAGGACGCAGAGGATCGTGACTTCGCTCGCAAGCTCTTTCGTTCTACCATCTTGAATGGTGAGCAGTATCAGAGATATATGAGCGATGCTTCTCGCAACTGGGATTTCTCTCGCTTGGCTTACATGGACGTGGTCATCATGCAGATAGCCATCGCCGAGTTGGTCAACTTCCCTAATATTCCAGCCACCGTTACCATCAATGAGTATGTGGATCTTGCCAAGGCATACAGCACACACCGCAGTGGTGGTTACGTCAACGGAATGCTCGACAATATCGGACGTTTCCTCATCGATAAGGGCATCATTCTCAAGGAATTGCCTGCTCGCAAGGAGCACAGAAGATAGTCTTCAGAGGAGCAACAGAGATCAATAGAATTATTTACACATTTTTATATATATAGAAGATATGAACTTATTATTGCAAGCACAAGGTGGTGGCAGCATGAGCTTCCTCATCATGATGGTAGCAATCTTCGCTATCATGTGGTTTTTTATGATTCGTCCTCAGCAGAAGAAGCAGAAGGAAATCCGTAATTTCCAGAACTCTTTGCAGGAAGGCTCTAAGGTCGTTACTGGCGGTGGTGTTTATGGCACCGTGAAGCACATCAACTTGGAGCAGAACACTGTAGATGTAGAGGTGGCTCGTGGTGTGGTAATCACTGTAGCTAAGAACTACGTGTTTGCTGACGCTACTGCTCAGGTAAATGCGTAGGCAAAATCATATATTCAAGGTTGTTGGAAACTTTTTGTTCAGTTCGCTGAACAAGGAGTTTCTGATTTTTTTGTTCTTTCTCTTGCTCAGCGGTGCCTTCTGGTTGATGATGGCACTCAATGAGACCTACGAGGAAGAGCTAAAGGTACCTGTGCGCTTAGTCGGAATACCAAGGAATGCCGTGATGACGGATGAACCTGCCGACACGGTGAAAGTCACTGTGAAGGACAAGGGATTCACGCTCGTCACCTATAAGTATGGGCATTGGTTCCGACCACTTACCTTCAAGTTCGCCACTTATGCCAACGAAGACCAAGGGCATGGTGCCATCCCGGCTGCCGACATCATCAAGCAGGTGCAGTCGCAGCTCTATGGCTCCAGCAAACTCTTGTCGGTGAAGCCGGAGAAGTTGGACTTCTACTTCACCTATGGTGCTTCGAAGAAAGTACCGATCAGATTCCGTGGCAAGATTTCTACGAGCAAGTCGTACTATCTGGCTCATACGGAGTTCTCGCCAATGATGGTGACGGCGTATGCCAACAAGAAGGTACTCGATGAACTGAAGTATGTGGAGATAGAACCATTCAACTATCGCAATTTGCAGGATACGATTCGTCGGAATGTTCGTCTGCAGAAGATTCGTGGTGTCAAGTTGGTTCCTAGCACAGTACGCTTGTCGGTTTATCCCGATGTGCTGACGGAGGAATCCATCGAAGTGCCAGTCTCTGCGGTCAATATGCCGGCAGGCATGGTGTTGCGCACTTTCCCATCGAGGGTAACTGTGCGGTTTACAATAGGTGCCAGCCAGTTTAGAATGATTCGCCCTGAGCAATTCAATGTGGTAGTCGATTACCTGACCTTGGCTGAGAATCCTTCCGACAAATGCACATTGCAACTGAGAAGTGTGCCAAGTTCGGTGAGTAAGGCCAGGTTGGAGCTAGACAAGGTCGATTATCTGCTCGAACAGCAGTGATCTAAATGATAAATAATAAATGATAAATAATAAATTGGGCTGACGGCTTATGAAGGTGGCGATAACGGGAGGAATCGGAAGTGGCAAGAGCTATGTGTGTCGAGCTTTGGAGAAGCATGGCATTCGGGTTTATGATTGCGATGCGGCTGCCAAACGACTGATGCGCTCCGATGCCCAGTTGCAAGCCGACTTGATGAGATTGGTGGGCGACGAGGTCTATGTGGACGGCGTGCTCCAGAAACCCGTCTTGGCGAAGTTCCTCTTGGCTAGCGAGGCAAACAAGCAGGCTGTCAATGAGGTGGTTCATCCTGCCGTGGCTCGTGACTTCGAGCAGAGCGACTACGATTGGCTCGAAAGTGCCATCCTCTTCGAGAGTGGATTCATCCATCGCACCCATTTCGATGTGGTAGTCTGTGTCACGGCTCCCGCTGAGGTTCGCTTGCATCGGGTGATGCAGCGAGATCATATCTCTGAAGAGAAGGCGAGGGAGTGGATTGATGCCCAGTTGCCTCAGAATGAGGTGGTGAGCCAAAGTCACTTCGAAATCATCAATGATGGCAAGGAAGACGTGGAAGCACAGGTAGCACTGTTGCTTCAAAAGCTTTCTCAAAGGTAGATTTTCGCCATGACGAAATCTTCCCCAAACAAAGAGACAACAAGTAAAAAAATAAAATAATAATAGAGAACAATGGAAACAATTCTTTCAATTGCAGGCAAACCAGGCCTTTATAAATTGGTATCTCGTGGAAACAGAAACCTCATCGTTGAGGCTATTGATGAGACTCACAAGCGTCTTCCAGCTTTCGCTACCGACCGTGTGACAAGCCTTGGCGACATCGCTATGTACACCGACGCTGATGAAATCGCACTCTGGGAAGTTTTGGAGAGCGTAGGCAAGAAGGAGAACAGTCAGGTGAGCAGCCTTAACTACAAGAAGTGCTCTGCACAGGAATTGCACGACTACTTCGCTGAGGTGTTGCCAAGCTATGACCGTGACCGTGTACACGACAGCGACATCAAGAAGTTGCTCCAGTGGTACAATATCCTCGTCAAGAACGGTATCACAGACTTCAAGGCAACATTGGCTCCTACACAGGGTGACAACGTTGACGACCGTCAGCAGGAAGAGGCTGCTGCTGAGTAATGCTTGGTAGCAGAACTCTATAGGATGATAAGGAATTCACCTTATTATATATATAGGGCGATGTCGAGGAGGCATCGCCCTATTTTGGGGTATTTTAGATAAAGGAACAACGTATTCTGATGTTCAATAAAGGAACAAATTAGGATTTGTTCGGGAAAAATTTGGATATATCGAAAAATAGTTGTAATTTTGCAGCCGCTTTCGCATCAGCGGCTTTCGCCGAGATGCCTGGCAATAACCCGAGTGCTTGATAAACCTCGTAAAAAACAAGAAAAATGGAAAAGAAAACAACTCAAGTGAGTGTGCTGTTTATGCTTTTCAGCATCCTCTTCTGCGTTTGTCTCATTGCAGCAAACGTGCTCGAAACAAAGCAAATTGCATTTGGATCGGTTTCACTGACAGGTGGATTAATCGTATTTCCAGTAAGTTACATCATCAACGACTGTGTATGTGAGGTGTGGGGCTATCAGAAGGCTCGCTTGCTGATATGGACAGGTTTCGCCATGAACTTCTTCTTTGTGGCTCTCGGCGCAATCTGCGATGCCATTCCTGGGGCACCTTATTGGACCAATGACGCAGGTTTCCATGCCGTTTTCGGTTTGGCTCCTCGTATCGCTGCCGCTTCTTTTGTGGCATTTGTCGTAGGTTCTTTTGCCAATGCCTATGTGATGAGTGTGATGAAGATTAGAGATGGAGGCAAGCATTTCTCCGCACGTGCCATCCTCAGTACGGTGGCTGGTGAGAGTTGCGACAGCGTCATCTTCTTCCCATTGGCACTCGGTGGAGTCGTTCCAGCCTCAGAGTTGCCATGGTTGATGTTCTGGCAGGTCATTCTCAAGACGGCATACGAGATTGTGGTGTTGCCTATCACCATCCGTGTGGTCAAGGCTTTGAAGAAGCATGAGGGTGAGGATGTCTATGACAATGGCATATCATATAATGTGTTTAAGATTTTCAGTCTCAACTAAGGGAAAAGTAATAAGGTAAAAAAGTAAAAAGGGTTATTCAAGATGGATAGAAAGGAAGATGGATTGAAGGCGCTGGGTGCCAAGACTCAATATAAGATGGACTATGCGCCAGAGGTGCTGGAGACTTTTGTCAACAAGCATCCGGGCAATGACTATTGGGTACGTTTCAACTGCCCAGAGTTCACGTCGCTTTGTCCTATCACGGGGCAGCCTGACTTTGCGGAGATTCGCATCAGCTACATCCCTGACGTGAAGATGGTGGAGAGCAAAAGCTTGAAACTGTATCTCTTCAGTTTCCGCAACCATGGTGATTTCCATGAGGATTGTGTCAACATCATCATGAAGGACTTGATAGCCTTGATGGACCCTAAGTACATCGAGGTGACGGGTATCTTCACTCCTCGTGGTGGCATCAGCATCTGGCCTTACGCCAACTATGGCAAACCAGGCACCAAGTACGAGAAACTTGCTGAACAGCGTTTCGCTACCCACGAGTAAACCTCTCTTGGGTAAGCATCAAAATAAGATTAATACTATTAAAAAATAACATACATGTATAAGAGAGGATAAGGAATTATCCTAAATATATGTATGAGTTGAAAAGATGATTGGGACTATATCCTGGCAGTTTGAGCTGGATATAGTCCTATTTTTTTGTGCCGTTCGCCTTCGCCACAATCTATCCCGATATTCAGTATGGCATCAAACTTTGCCATAAGAACATCGGGTTTAATGGGCATTTCTATACATTTCCTTATTTCCTCACGTTCTTGCTGAAGCGTTTTTTGAGGAGATAAAAAACTAGGCTTACTTCGTTAGCCATTGAAGTAAGCTTCATCTACCTTTGAAGCTTACTTCATTTGATAATGGAGTTAGCTTCCATTTTCTTCACTTCCTTTTCGAAGCGATGCCAGTACAGCACTCCAGCTGTCGTCAGTCCGAATGGGAAGGCGATCCAGATGCCCACGATGCCCAATCCACAAGGGAAACCGAGCACGTAACCCATCGGCAGGGAGATGACGAAGTAGGCGATGAAGGCGTAGGTCATCATCGGCTTCACGCAAGCGATGCCACGGAGGGCGTTGGCGAAGGAATATTGCAAACCGTCACCAAACTGATATACCATCATCAGGATGATGAGCACTGCCACATACTCTTGTACTTCCACATTGTCGGTGAAGAGTCCACCTATCTGATGACGGAAGAGAAGCACGGGGATACCCATCAAGATGGAGAACATCAGGTTGAGTCGCCAACCGTCGTAGGCATTCTGACGTACCGCCTTGAAGTCCTTCTGTCCCACGAAGTGGCTCACACGAATCGCCATTGCCGAAGCCATGCCAGAGAGCACGAGATAGAAGAGCTGCGAGGTGGTAATCATCACCTGGTGGGCGGCGAGAGGAATCGTTCCGAGCCATCCCACCATCACGCAACTCAGCGAGAATGCTCCCGACTCCATCGCCAACTGCAATGCCACAGGCCAGCCCAGGCGGTTCATCTCCTGGAAGTCAGCCTTGTTGAGCGAGGAGTGTATGATGTCGTGTCGGTATTGCTGGAATTTCTTTCCGAAGACGACCACAGCCACCATCACCACAGCCATGAAGATGCGGCTGCCCATGGTGGAGAGTCCGGCACCGAGCAAGCCCAGCTCAGGGAAAGGTCCCACGCCATAGATCAGCATCCAGTTGCCGAGGATGTTCAGTATGTTGCCGCAAATCATCACCCACATCGCCACCTGGGTATGCGTGATTCCGTCCAGGAACTGCTTCATCGTGTTGAAGACACCGACGAAGAGTACCGAGATGAGGTTGACGATGAAGTAAGGACGGATGAGCGAGAGCAGTTCCTCAGGCTGTCCGATATGGTCGAGGTTGAAGTAGAGGATGATCATTGCCAGGGTGAAGATGCAGCCCACCATCATGTTGGCGATGAAGGAGTTGCGCACTTTCTGTCCGATCTCGTCGGTACGCTCCATGCCATAGAGGCGACCGATGATAGGGGTGAGACCGTATGAGAAGCCCATGTAGGAGATGAGCACGAGGGCGAAGATATTGTTGACGAGACCAGCCGCCGCCAGTTCCTCTGTGCTATGATGTCCTATCATGAGGGTGTCGGCGAATCCCAATACGATGGTGCCAAGCTGTCCGATGATGACGGGGATGCCGATGGCGAGGAGTTCCCGATAATGATGTTTCTTGTTGAAAATCGCAGTATTGTTCATATCTTTTTGTTTGTTTGAAAAGTCGTGCAAAGTTACGACTTTTTAGTGATATAAACAAACTTCCCTTCACTTTTTTCAAAGCTGTATTGAAAATCAGTGAGTTACAGTGAAGGGAGGTGAAGGGAGGGATGGCAAAACTCAATTTTAGTTGGGAAGCATCTGAGCTTGATGGGGAGTAAAGCTGAGAACAAAGGGATGCAAACCTAAGGACAAGTGAGAATAAATCTAAGAACAAGTGGGAGCAAACCTAAGGAAAATGGGACACGGACCTCAGTTCTGCGAACTTCTCTCTACGCCCGGACTTATGTCTGTCGGTAGTGAAACATAAGTCTCACTACGCCCAAACATATGTTTCACTATAGTGAGAAGCTCGAAGGAGTGCATTTCGTGTCCCTTTGTCCTTAGGGATAGCCCCCGAAAAGCCTAGGTGTTGTCCCCGAAAAGCCTAGGGAAAGCTCCCTTAGAACTTAGGGTTAGCTTTAGGCAAGCTTAGAAGTCCTACTTCGCAAGCTCAGCATGATAGAAAGAGTGCTCAGCATCCAGTTCTGCAATCTCCCTTCACTATAACGTGTTGATTATCAGATACAATGTCCCAAAAGTGAAGGGACAACGCACTTTGTATTTCATTTTTCAAAAGAAACAATATATCGTTATGTTATGGATAATCCTCATGTCACTTCTGATAAAGTTGCTACATATATAGGATTGAGTCAAGAAAGTGCAAAAAAATACCTTCGGCAGTTAGTAGCATTAGGCTATATCATTCCAGAAGGAGCTAATCGCAATCGTACATATTCGGTAAAAGTATAGAGTTCAAATTGGTTCGTTGCCAACGGACCAATTTTTATGTCAGAATTAGCGATAAGCGTACCTTGATTTTCATAGATGAAATCCAAAACGAGCCAAAGGCGGTACAAACGTTGCGCTATTTTTATGAGAAGCGACCAGACTTGTATGTGATAGCAGCAGGTTCGCTGCTGGAGAGCTTGATGGGAAGGCATATCTCTTTCCCGGTGGGAAGGGTGGAATATATGGCATTGCATCCTTGTACGTTTGAGGAGTTCTTGATGGCGATGGGAATGGAAGATTTGGCTGAGAGTGTGGCACAACTTCAAGTTCCCCAGTCGTTGCATACCTATACCTTAGACTTGTTTAAGAAATTTATGATTGTAGGTGGCTTGCCTGAGGCTGTTGCCAACTATGTCCAGCATCAAGATTTCGTAAGGCTGAATGGTGTTTTTAATTCCTTGTTGTCAGGTTATCGGGATGATGTGGAGAAATATGCCAGCAAACCAAGGGAGCAGGATGCGATTCGTTATATATTGAATTATGGCTGGACTTTTGCTGGGCATCGCATTCAGTTTGCCAAGTTTACGAGTAGCAGTTTCAAGTCGGCAGATGTGAGCAATGCTTTCAGAACTTTAGAGAAGACGCTATTGTTGGAGTTGGTTTATCCTCAAACGACCGCTTCCTTCCCGATATTGCCAGACTTGAAGAAGAGTCCTAAGTTGTTGTGGCTGGACACGGGCTTGGTGAACTATGTAGCTGGTATGCAAGAGGATTTATTGTTTAGTACGGACAGTGATGAATTGTGGAATGGTGATATAGCAGAGCATGTTGTGGCTCAGGAGTTGTTGGGTGCAACAGTCAACTTTGGCGAGAAGCGAATGTTTTGGGTGCGAGATGCCAAGAATTCCCAGGCAGAGGTGGATTTCTTGATACGCTATAAGTCCCATCTCTTGCCGATAGAGGTGAAGACTGGTAGCAACTCTAAGTTAAAGTCTTTGCATCTTTTCATGGAGGAGTCGAAGGAAAAGGTAGCCTTGCGCCTTTGGAATGGTCCAATGACTTCGGATGTCATCACAAAGCAGAATGGCGATTCTTTCACCTTATATGATATACCGCTCTATTATGCTGGTCATTTGCCTGCTTTCTTGGAGGAGAAATTCTAAAGTTCGGGTGGAAAAGTGTGGAGTTTAGCGAAAAGTTCGGGTGGAAAAATGTCGAAAATGTTTGGATTTCTTGATGCAGCATGGTACAGAGATCGTTCCGATAGAAGCGAAGGCTGAGGAAAATTTGCGTTCCAAGTCGCTTGCTTCTTTTGTGTCTTCCCATCCAGGAATGTATGGCATCCGTTTTTCTATGTCCGATTATCGTGAGCAAGAATGGATGACCAATGTTCCTCTTTATGCTGTATCCGTTTATTTTTAAGACAAGTATGGTAAATAACAAGCAACGTTCAGGCTTTTATATGTTGTAAAAGCCAGAACGCTTCAATATATTACGTGCTTTTTCCAATTGAGCAGTAAAGTCAAAGTGCCCAATTTTCGATTTTGATTCCTTCGATTCTAGAATAATGCTTAACGTTGTTTGTTACCATAGTTAAATTGTTTGTCACGGAGGTACAGCCAATCAGTAAATCAAAATCTTCGATTCCCATGCCAATACTTTTTAAACGATAGCGTTCTTTTGCGTATAGGGATATGGCTTCAGAAAATGGTATTACATTTATACATGATAGAAAGTTGTTCAATAAAACTTTATTTTCCTCATATCTACCTCCGCAATAATTGCCATATTCTAATTCTGCTACGGTCACTTCCGAAATATAAACGTTTTCGGGAGCTATTGAAGCCAATCGTTTTGCAATTCCCTTTTTGTTGCGGAATAGGAAGACAACGATATCTGTATCTAACAGGTAACCTTTCATAATGAAATTTCTGAATTAGAAGTTCTTGCGGTATGAATATCCTTAATAATCTGTGAGGTAGAGCGATTGTCTTGCCATTTTCCAGCAAAGCTATCAACCCATGAGGTAGCAGAAGAAACATTCTTTTTTTTCTTCGTTTTTTCTACCAATTCCCATTTCATTCTTGCAGCTAATTCTTTGAAAAAGGTCAAGTCTGCATTTGGAATGTAATAACTTACGCCATCAGGCAATATTGCAGTGTTCATGTTTATTCTCCTTTTATTAATATTTTGGGCAAAGTTATGCTTTTTTCTTGAAACAACCAAAGTTTTAAGGAAAAAGATGTAAATACCGACTAATATTCCTATATTTTTAGTTTATATTCCATTTGGGTATAATTCTTAACTTTTAGTTTTATATGTTTTAAAAGCCAAAATGCTTCAATATATCACGTGCTTTTTCCTTCTTTTTTCTATCTCTCTATTTCGAATAAAACCCGAATGAGGGGTTAACTTGGGGTAAAGTTGGAGTAAACTTGGACCCTCTGAAGATCGAATGTAAGGCGACTCTGTCGTCTATGCATATTCTTAATATAGAGTACCTAAGATCCTATTTGATAACATCGATTCCGTCATGCTCTATTTCTTTAAGTAGAAAAGGATTGATATGCTTGTGGATTCTAATATATAATGTTCCTTTAAAATCATATTCGGTATGCGTTTTGATGGCAACAAAGGTAAGCAAAAATGAAGAGAAATACAAGTATTTGAATAAAAAGAACAAAATATTTGGCAAAAAGTTTGGAGATTTGATGTAATCACAGTATCTTTGCTGAATATTAAAACAAGTTATTATGCAAGCAACAATAAACATATCATTAGATGTTCCTCAGACTTATGGTTTGGAGACATTGAAAAAGCAACTCACAGAGTATGCTAAGGAATTGATGTCAAAAGCAAAACCTGTGACTAAGGTCAGAAAGCACTATGCTCATGATGCATTATGTGGATTGGCAATGACAAAATCTTCAGACGAAGAATTGCTGGATGGCTATTTGAAAGATAAATATAATGTGTGATACCATGAAGGTTTTTCTTGATACTAATATTTTTATGGAATATGTTTCTTGTCGGAAACAATACAAATTAGTGCGTACCATCTTTGACATTATAGAAGATGGAAATATAGAAGCTGTAGTATCTGTAGGAGGAATGTATACTACGGCATACTTGTTGACTCGTTTGTTTAAAGAGCAGGGAATTCATCGTCCAGAGCAAACTGAAAAATTAAGGTTGGGGCTTAATGGTTTGTTAAGTTTGGCTAAGGCTGTAGATTGCAATCACGAATCTGTTGAGAATGGAATTAATGATGATCGCTTTGTAGATATTGAAGATAGTTTTCAATACCAATGTGCATTACAAAATAATTGTGATGTATTGTTGACAATCAATGTTAAAGACTTCAAGAATGTCTTGGATGGTAAATTGTCCATCTTGACTCCCGAAGAATTTGTAAAACGATATTGTTGATGGATTCAAGCAAGGTTATTGGGAAGGAGAACTTCGCATAGCCAAGTAATTATGGACATAGACATACAATTTCAGATAGAATGCCTCTCGACCGAATTGGTTGAGTTGCTTATGCAGAAATATGGTTGGAGCATGAAGAAAGCCCTTGACGAGCTATATTCTTCCGAAACTTACAAACGTCTGTGTGACCCAGCGTGTGGCTTATATGATAAGGGAGCAGTATATGTTTTCTCATATTTAGAGAATGAGATAGAAATGGGTGTGGTAAAGTGATTAGATGATATTGCTTTCTACCTCTCTTCATCCAAAGTTTTATGTGATAACTTGTCCTTTTCCTTCTTTTTTGCCTTAAAAATCAAAAAACACCTTAATATAAATAGGTCGTTTCAAAATAAATCACTAACTTTGCATATAGAACGATTAAAATATACGGTATGAAAGGTAAGAATATAAACGACATCACATTGTTTAGATATTTGTTTTGCCTCGACAATCGAAACTTGCCAGATAGCATCATCAATTGGTGCAATAATATTGGCAGTGTGGTAGATTCCGACAGGGAAAATGCAATTAGGGAACTTTCCGTTGTGAAGGGAAATTGTCGCAATTTGGTGTTGTTCTCCAAAACATTCATTGACACGATGGACAAGTCCTATATGAAGTTCACACAATTCCACAAGGATGTTCTAGAGGAATTGGATGATGAGAACGGCATCGTCCGTAGTCCTTATTTTGTCAAGGGATGTTATGTGGTGTATCGCATTAAAAATGGATGTCTTACGTTGTGGGTTTTTCACGATGAGATAGATAAATACCTGTCGATTCCGACATATTACATTTGTGTATCGCCAAAAGACAAGATAAAGGGGACAGGACACCAATTGGATTGTATGGTGTTGTCGTTGTTGGATGGTTGTGATGAATTAGGTCTAAGAGACTATATTGACATGGTTCTGGATTATCTTTGCTTAAGACAATGGGCTGAAGTTCAGATGGGAAAGGTCACCACTTCGATGCGAAAGGAAGTCAAGAAAAAGAAAAAAACACAAGTAGTCATAGAACCTGGACTTGACTATTTCCTGTTTGACAGTAAATGGTACACTGAAATTTCAAACGATGAGGCATTCACGGTTAGTGGACATTTCAGACTGCAACCTTATGGTGATGGCACGAGAAGGCTTATCTGGATAAATGAATTTACAAAGAATGGATATCATAGGAAAGCAACAATAGACAAGGTCAAGGATGGTGAAGTTACTCTAACTTGATATGTGTTGTAAGGGAGCTATGAATCAAACAAGTTGAAAATATAAAAAAGTAAACAAATGAAAAGAATTATAATGATGATGCTTGCCGCCATCTTGTCGTTGTCAGTATTTGCACAAAAGGACGTGACCAAGTTTCTCGGCATCCCTGTGGATGGAACCGTTCAGAAAATGAAGGAAAAGTTGTTGAAGAAGGGTTTCAAGGATGATTGCTATAACAAGAACCAAGTGTCTGGATGGTTCAATGGGGATCAAGTTGTCGTGACAATGGCTGGTGATAACAACAACAAGTTATGGCGAGTTGGTGTCGCAATAACGGCACAATGTAACGGCGCGGACATAAAGATTCGTTTCAATAATCTTTGCCAGCAATTCTACAGAAACAAGAAGTATATAGCAAGGACAAGCGAAGAAAATTGTTTGATACCAGAGGACGAGGATGTGGACTATAATATTTCTATCAATCACAAGCGTTACGATGCAGTCTTCTATCAGGTGTCCATAGATAACCCATCCATAGATACCAACAAGGTTGTTTGGTTCAAGATAAATGAGATGGATGGCAAATACTACATCATGATTTTTTATGATAATGGCTACAACATGGCAAATGGGGAGGATTTGTAATTGTGAAATTTCAAGAAGTTATAGGTGTGGCGCCTCATATCTTGCATGAAAGTTGCATCTTGGATAGAAATGCCAATAGAAGAAGTAGGAAAGTTTTAAAGATTTAGAATATATGTTTGATAGCCCTCAGTGCATGCATTGGGGGCTTTTTGTGTATATGTATGTTCCATATTCTGTTTTGGAATATCCAATAACAGAATATATATTTGCAGTCAAATTACAGAACAGATATGGATAAAACAATTCATTCACATTTATATCACCAAGTGATTGGTCGCTTGCGCAGCAAGCGTGAATCGGGAGGGGTAACACAGGCTCAACTCGCTGAACTTCTGAAAGTTAATCAGGCGTTCATAAGCAAAGTGGAGACTTGTGAACGCCGCCTTGATATCATAGAACTTCATCATATTTGCCAAGTGTTAAATATTTCCTTTGTCGATTTCATCGCCGAAGTCGATAGGGATATTCTGCGCAAAACTGAAGGAGAAGCATTAAAATAATCTAAAAGTTTAATAGATATAGAGACTCGGCAGAGTCTAATTACCTGAAAATATCGATGGCTTGTATTGATTTGTAAATTGACAGAAAGCCCGAACGCCTTGCTTTTTGAAGGTGTTCGGGCTTTTTTCTACAAATAAATATCAATTCATTTGTTTGTTAGAATAAAATTGTTTATTTTTGTAGTGTTTTAAAAAGCTATTCTTATGAGCAAATATAGACTTTGGAGTAGAGAGGAATTTATATTGGTTCTAAATCTCTACTATAAATTGCCTTTTGGTAAGTTGCATCAATCGACCAAAGAGGTTAAAGAACTTGCCAAATTGATAGGCAGGACTAATGCTTCTGTTGCATATCGTTTGACAAATTTTGCAGCTTGTGATCCTTATATACTTAATTCGGGAAGGCATGGAATGTCTGCTGGTAAAAAACGATGTGAACCTTATTGGAATGAGTTTAATGCTGACAGAGAAAAATTGCTCTTTGAAAGCGAGCGAATCTTAGCTTCTTATCAAAATACATCAATAGATGAAAAGTTTAAAGATAGTTTGGTAAATGTGGAGAAGTTGACAGGTGAGGATAAAATACGTGAAGTAAAAACACGTGTAAATCAATCCGTTTTTCGTTCGATGGTTATTTCTAACTATCATGGGAAATGTGCGCTTACAGGTATAGATGTACCAGAATTACTTGTGGCAAGCCATATTAAACCATGGGCTATAGATAAGGCGGAGCGTTTGAATCCAGAGAATGGAATTTGTCTTTCTTCCCTATATGATGCTGCATTTGATAAAGGACTTATTGGATTTGATCAAAATTATAGGGTGGTTCTATCACCACGTATTTTAGAACAAGAAAGCAAGGCGTATTTTGATAAGTATTTTGGTAGTATGAACCATGCTATGTTAGTAATGCCAGAGGAGCATCATCCAGACAAGAGTTTCTTGGAATGGCATATGGATTCTATTTTTCAAAGATAACAGATAGTTATAAAACAAGAAAATAATATGGATATAGAGGCAAAAAGAAATGCAATAAAGGAAGAGTTTAGATACTATCTTTCTAAGGTAGCTAGAAGTTCAAGAGTTACAGATGGAAGTTTTTATTTGAGTCCTAATGCAGTAAATAGCTATCTGTCTTTTTTGGAGGTGGATAAATTGTTTGATTATGCACCTCAAAAGTGGACTAAAATAAAGTCTATTTATGATATTACGGATATAGAAGAAATAGAAAAAGTAGCTAAAAAACTTTTGAGTGATCCAGACTTTATTGATTTAAATAGAGGTAAGAATAATGGCTGGAGATCTGGAAGTATTATGCATTATGTGTGCTTTATTAATGCTCGCAACTATTTTTCAAAAGAAATAGATAGAATAGAGAACCTTTCAAATGCTTATTTACCTTTAAATCAGGGTGAAATCTCTCCTCGCCAAATCATCTACTATGGTGCTCCTGGCACAGGAAAGTCGCATACTATCAAGAAAGAGGAGGATGCAGGCTTGACTACTTGTATTCGCACGACCTTCCATCCAGACAGCGACTATTCTACATTCGTGGGATGCTATAAGCCTCATAAGTGTCGTGAGACTGAGACTTTGACATACGAGTTTGTACCGCAGGCTTTTCTGGAAGCATACACACAGGCTTGGCTGAATCCTCAGAAGGAGATTGCCCTTGTCATCGAGGAAATCAACCGTGGAAACTGTGCCCAGATATTCGGTGACATCTTCCAACTCTTGGATAGAGACAAAGATGGATGGAGCACTTATCCTATCAAGTCTGATACGGACATCGCAGAGTATCTGGACCAGATGGAAATCGCTGGCTACTCTGAAACGATGGTGAAGAAATATGGTGAGAGCAAGGCTGGCTATGGTTATATGGCTCTGCCTCCTAACATGAGTCTGCTTGCCACGATGAACACCAGCGACCAGAGTCTTTTCCCTATCGACTCTGCTTTCAAGCGCCGTTGGGACTGGAAGTATATCAAGATCAAGAATGGCAAGGATAAGTTGGGCAACAAACTGAACTGGAAAATCGTCATCAAGGATGAGGCTGACAATGTGGTGAAAGTGGGAGAGAACGAGGAAATCTCATGGTGGACATTCATCGAGAAAATCAATACCATCATCGCTTCCATGACCTCCAGCGCCGACAAGCAACTGGGCTACTTCTTCTGCAAACCTACGGAAAAAGCGGAGGAGACAGACGAGGAACCAAGCATCATCACCGCCGACACCTTGGTGGGCAAAGTGATATTCTATCTCTGGAACGACGTGTTCAAGGACTATGGGTTTGAGGATGCTTATCTCTTCAGCTATATAGAGAAAGTGGAAGGCAAGGACGTGGAGAAAGACTTGACCTTCGCTGATTTCTATGATGAGGAAGGGGAGCACGTGAACACCACAAGACTTGCCGACTTCCTGGGGAAAGTGTTGACTTGGCAAAAGAATAACGAAGGTAAAGAATAATGTATATCCTATTTGAGGAACATCAGTACGAAAGCTCCAAGGTGGAGAACATCCTGAAAGACATCTATGTGCTACAGGATGTCGATAAGAAAGTGAGCGTGCAGTATGTGGGCTATTTCTATAACCCACAGTTGCACGACTGTGTCTTCATCTTGCCTAAGGTGCTGCTGAGGGATGACCCTAAAATCAAGAAGGAGGTTCTGGCAGGAGTGAAGACTCCTGATGGGGAGCCTGTCACACCAGAACAGGTGCTGACTCCTGAGAGCCAGAAGATGCTTGACAGGGAATATCGGAAGTTCATCTACGAATTCTCGGTATGGGTGTATCGTGCCTTGATGGTGTTCTACCAAGCCAATCCTGCCAGCAAAGCAATCCTCTATAAGCACATCACTCGTACAGGAAAAGGAAAGCGACAGCGCACCAACACCTATCTGGACATCGTGCTGTCGCTCATCAGATATAATCAGGAAAACCGTGACTTCGTGCTCTTCACCATCAAGAACATGCACCGTGGCAACAACAAAATCAACTGGAACAAGACCATCAGCCATTCTGCTGCATTCCTGCAAGACAAAGAGGCTCCTGTATATCTGAAACTGGTGAACAAGAAGCGAGTGGTGAACTATGAGGAAGAGCTGTTTGTGATATACTACAGCATCTTGAACTATCTGAACGTGGAGTATGGATTCAAGACTCCCATCAACGTGCAGTACGACCTGATAGTGGGGAAGCAATTCGCCCGATACTTGAAAGGAATGGGAAAGACTAGACTGATGCAAATCAAATATAAGTATTTCTCAGACAAGGCTTTGCAACTCTGGGACTTGTGCTATGCCTTCTTCGAGAACTCACACCAGATAGCTATCAATGCCCATGCCCAGGAGTATATCCTTGCCAAGAACTTCAACATCATCTTCGAGGCAATGATAGATGAACTGATAGGCACTCCGCATCAGCATATTCCGAAAGGACTCGCCGACCAACAGGATGGCAAACGAGTGGACCACTTATATACCGACTTGGCTCTGACATCCAACGATGAACAGGCTAACAGGGAGGTATATTATATAGGTGACAGCAAATATTACAAGAATGGACATCCGTTGACTTCGGAGTCTATCTACAAGCAATATACGTATGCCAGAAATGTGATTCAGTGGAACATCAACCTGTTTCTGTCTGATGACACCGCCTTTGATGAGGCTGACAGGAAAAGCCGAAGAAGCGACAAGCAACGTTTTGGGGAGATTCACTTGCAAGATACAGGGGCTACGGAAGGTTATGATGTGATTCCGAACTTCTTTATCAGTGCTTTCGTATATGACGACCATCGGTATAATGCTGCTGAGAATATCCGTAAGCATACGAATGGCAAGGGGGAGCACTGTACCACAGTGTCTTATCAATTCGCCGACAGGCTCTTCGACCGTGACACGCTCTTCTTGTCGCAATATGATGTCAACTTCCTGTACGTTCTCTTCCTGTATGGCAGAAATAAGGCGAATGAGAAGTCAAGATGGAAGCAACAGGTGAGAGAAATTTTCCGCAATGAGATAAGGGAGGTGATACAGAACAAGTATCAGATATATGCCATGCGAGCTAAGTTGGGCGTGGATGGCGAACTGTATATGCAGAAGCATTTCTATGAACTGAACGGTAGGGTGTTTAAGCCATACGGGGAAGGCAGGGAGATGTATTTTGCGTATGCTCGACCTTTGGACAAATGGGCTGAGACTGAGGGGCAATTCCATGAACTAGAGCAAGATTTTGTGATAGAGGAATGCAATATGGGAAAGGACCCTAAGGTGGTGTTGGGTTCTTCTGTAGAAAAGGAATTGAGCAAGGGGCTTGAAGCATCTTCTCCGAAGTGGCTTACCTTGCACTTCTTGGAGCGTTATCCTGAGCAGGGCATCTTAGTGGGATACTATAAATCGGAAAAGCATCTGCAATGGATTATGGGCAACAACGATAAGGGATCGTTGGTGTATAATGTGCGTTTGGCTTTGAAGGATGAGGAGGCTCGTGATGGTGCTCATACTGCTTACTTCTATGACAAGATGAATGTGAAGTTTGTGGTGCTTTATACGGATGGAGTGGAAGAGACAGGGAAATATCGGGTGTTCCGTGTGAAGGATACTGCTAAAAAGGTGTCTGAGGAGAGAATGCGTGATACTTGGTATCCGATGGATGAGGCTGTGTCGGAGTCTGCTGTTGCATCTGAGCATAAGAAGCGCAATTACTATTTCTATCGTTTTGACGAGGAAGTGAATATTGGTAGGTTGGATATCAAGGGCTTGCTGAAGGCTTTGAAGGGTAAGCACTTGGGGATGTTTGGCAGCTATACGCCTGGTGAGCCGCTGTTTGCTACGGCAGAGGAAGTGCTGGGGTATCGAGAGGGGTTGGCGTGAGGAACTGTTTTCTTCAGTATGTGCAAAAAATGCACATACTGAAGAGTGAGTTTTTATAATGCCACAGCGCATACTTTTCTAAACCAGTCGAGTTTCTTGCCACTGAGTTCTGCCAAGGAAAGGTTTTCTTGATTGATGTCTTCTAGCTCAAATTCATAGTAGGAGTCTGGTTCGGGAAGATAATCTTCTGGCAAATCTTCTATGGCATGGGCTTGGAAGTTGCAATAGTTTCCTTCGTTGTCAACATCGACAGTATAGACAATGTCATCGATAGGGGTTGTCAGCAAGTTCAAAAGGGTCGTTTTGTGATTGATGTAGCTTTTTATGTTGGCATAGTCGGTTCTTATGAGCATCCAACGATTGCATGCTTCGTCTTCGTCAATCCAATAAAATAAATAGTTGTCGCCTTTATCCGTCACATAATGTGATAGCAGAGGACCATCAAAGTAAATGAGGTCTGCTACTTTCTTGAAATTGCTGAAGTCTCTTCTCTTTATGTTTATTCCTTTTATTTGTTTCATGATAATTCCTCCTCTAATCTAAAAGTATTTGATAAGTCACAAGATGGGAACTCAAACAAATTGAAATGTCCATTTGCTGATGGAACTGTTATATTTCCATCTGTATTGCTTATATTACCGGAAGATATGGAATCACCTATAGACTTAGAGATGTTTCTCATGCTCTTAGCTAAAAGATGATAAAATTTGATAGCTTTTCCTTTGTCTGTAAAGCATGATAGGGCATATCCTCCAATGTCAACTTTACGTTGATTTGCAATAATTGCTCGTTGTGGCTTCATGATATAGTTGGGTAAATAACTTTTTCCTATGTCATTTTTGAAAGTAAATCTGAAACCTTTCAGATTGTTTGGCTTTACAACGAGAGGCATTTTTAGTCCTTGTTGTATTAATGCATTGATTTCGGCTTGATATTTGTATTGTTCCATACTTGTTGATTTTGTATTCTTTATATAAAAATGAAGGCCCGCCCTGGTTCGCTGTTCTAATGGGAAGCGTGGCGGAATCTGTTGGTGCAAAAGTACACATTATTATTTGAAACGCCAAACTTTTCGGTAATTATTTTTCCGCTTTTTCTTGCGAGTTACAAAAATAAAGCATATTCGCTGCACCCTCTACACAAGAGGCAGCGAAGGCAAGTTTGATCTCTTCAAGCGGTAGTTGCATCCTTTCTCCCATAGCGTTTTTGTTTTTGATGTCGCAAAAATAACAAGAATTCTTGTATCTTCCAAATTATTTGCTTCTAAATGTCCTTTTTCGTCTCCAAATATGCATTGATACCATAGAGAGGAACATTCGTGAGGCGATCTTGCTCTCGATAATCGCTCATGGAGAAACGGAGGCCTACGAGGGTAGGATTGTTGGCGAGAGTGGTTTTGAGCGACTTGGCTTGCAAGTTCTCCTCTGCTTTTGTTGTCACAGTTAATGTAGGCGACGTTTTCAAATTCTCGTCTGCCGAATTCTTTTAGTATATATGTCTTTCCTACCTGTCTTGCTCCAAGCAAAATCAAGGGCTTTCAGTCGCTCCTGTTCTTCCAAGCTATGAGGTCTTGCAATATGAATCTTTCCATAAATTCTTGTTTTTGCTGCAAAGTTACTGATTTCTAGTGAAATACCAAAGGGAAAAACATTTTTATGAGGGACTTTGAGAATCACTATGACTATTTCTGAGGCTTCGGTACGAAACCGAGAATCGCTACCAAGCAACTCATCAATGGGCTGATGATGTTGAAGAAGCAGAAGGGCAGATATACCAATGTCGGGATGCCAAGCACGGTGCTCTGTGTCATGCCGCAGGCAGTCCAAGGTACGAGTACGGAGGTTACCGTGGCAGAATCCTCTGTGCTTCGGCTCAGCAATTCTGGTCGATAGCCACGTGCCGCATATTCCTCCTTGTAGATGGAGGCGTTCATGATGATGCTGAGGAATTGGTCGCCCATCACCAAGTTGAGCAATACGCCCGATGTCACGGTGGAGCAAACGAGCGACACGGTGCTGTGGATGCTCTTCAGGAGAACGTGGGTGATGGCGTGGAGCATGTTGCTCGCCACCATGCAAGAGCCGAAACACATGGCGCAAAGAATGAGCCAGATGGTATCGAGCATACCTGCCATGCCTCGTGTGGTTACCAAGTCGTTGATGGCGGTGAAGCCTGTATCCACCTGCGTCTTGGTGTAACAAGTAATCATGATTCCCTCGAAAAGACTCTTGGCAGAGGCGGTCGTCTCACCTGCAATCTTCACCAAGACTTCTGGCTGTAATATCAAGGCACAGACACATGCCGAGAGGGCAGAGAGCAAGAGGGTAATCAGCGATGGCGTCTTGCGATAGATGAGATAACCCGTGAATACGGGGACAAGGAGTGTCCAAAGGGAGATATGAAATCCGTGTTCCAAGCCCGTGAGATACTGAGCAACTTCCACCTTCTTGCCGTCATAAGAGAGTCCGATGACGAGATAGAGCAGGATGGAGAGGGTGATGCTAGGCACCGTGGTGTAAAGCATGTAACGGATATGCGAAAAGAGGTCGGCGCCGGCGATGGACGAGGCAAGCACCGTGGTATCACTCATCGGGGAGAGCTTGTCGCCAAAGTAGGCTCCTGAGATGATGGCACCGGCTGTGTATGGGGCAGGAATGCCAAGGGCACTGCCGATGCCCATCAAGGCGATACCGATGGTGGCGATGGTGGTCCAGGAGGTGCCCGTCATGATGGAGATGATGCTGGAGATGATGCAAGCGCAAGGCAGGAAGAAGAGGGGCGACATGATTTGCACACCATAATATATAAGGGTAGGTACGACACCGCTGATCATCCAAGTGGCTGACATCATACCGATGAGCAGCAGGATGAGGATGCTTACGCCGGCATCGCCCACGGTCTTCTTGATCATCTCCTCGAAGATACTCCATTTCATCTTGTAAATGCCCATGCTAAGTGCCACGCATACGGCGGTGGCTATCATGAGGGCTACTTGTGAGGCTCCAGCGAGGGCATCGTCGGGAAATAAGTTGACTACTACGATGATGAGGGCAACTAGGGATGCCAAGGGTATCATCGCTATGAATGGGTTCACTTTCTGATTCATTGCTTAAATAATCTCTCTTGTAAAATGATATGTTCTAAATAAAAACTTGATGTTGCTATGATTGTTTTAGCACCGGTGTTACCAATAATAGGTAGCACCGATGGTTGCTGCACGGTTGCCTGTGTGTTGACCAGCGATGTCGTGGAATCTGCCTTCCAACGCCCAGTGCTTGCCAAAGTTCTTGTAAACACCGATCTCTGCATAGAGATTGGCTGGGGCGTATGTCAAGGTATATTCATGACGGCGGGTGCTCCATAACAAGTTGGAGGTAAAACGCCATCCTTCGGCAAGCGACAACTGTGGAGCTAACTTGAAGACGGCATAGTTGCTATGCAAATGATCCCAATAGGTGCCATCTTGCTGCTTGCCTCCCTCGTAATTGTAGTGTTCCAAGGTGCTCTGCTTTTCCCAGTAATAGTTGAAACCAGTGGTAAGTCGCAAGATGCCTGTGTGCCAAAAGAGGGTGCTTCCGATGCCAAGGCGATTGTCATGACCATTCTTGATGTCTTGGCGGATGTTTTGCACCTGCGAACTGATTACAAAGCAAGGACTACTGAAGGTGTGTTTCAGTTCTGAAACGTATGCCATGCGACGGTTCGGGTCGTTGGTATAGATGGGAGTCCACTCGTTTTCTTGGTCGCCGGCTGTGGTGATGAAGTCGCCAAACTCTGCGTTGTAGAAACGATGGGCAAAACTGCCTTGGAGTGTGTTCCCTGGGGTGAAGCTGTAAGCGGCACTCACGGTGTAAGCATTGTCGTGAGTAGTGTGCTTGTCTTTGGAATCTATCTGCTTGAGGTTGAAATGGATGATGCGATAACGATCACCCACCATGAATGTCCATTTGCCGATGTTCCAATCTAGCTGTCCGTAGTAGTCTTGATAGTCGGAATGGTTGGTGTAGTTGGCGATGCAATTCTTCTCGATGGAGAAGCCGCCTTCAAATCCTGCCGTCATCCATAAGTCTTTGGAAAGGATAGGGAAGGCTAATTCTACGACTCCACAAGGATAGTCTGAACGATTGTGGTACTTCTCGCCAGGATTTCCACCATTGTCACCGATGTGATCAGTGCTAAGGGTGAACAGTATGCTTGAACCATTGTTTGCCAAGGTATGAGTGTAGTCTGCTTGGAAGTGATAGTTGCGTGCATAGTTGGCTAGACTGCTTGTCATGCGGTTGCGTGTATAGGTCTGGAAAAGGTCAATTTCCAAATTGTCTCTTTCTGTGGGTGTCCAACAGAGGCCCACTTTGGCTCCTTCATGTGAATAGTGATTGGAAAGGTTGCTGTTGTCGCTAGAACGTTGCATATTTCCTTCCACATGACTCAGTATGCGCAGTTTGTCTTCCTGATGCAAAACGCTGGCGATAACTTTGCCTCCACCGTATGTGTCGCCAAAGAGTCCTATGCGTCCACTAGTAGTATTCTCTGATTTGCGCAAATTGATGTCGATGATGCGCTTGAGGCTGCTACAACCTTTCATCACCTCGGCATTATGGCAAATCTTGATTTGCTCTATCTCACGTGCCTTGAGGTGATGTAAGAGGGTGGTGTAATCGAGACCATATTCTTGGTTGTCTATACGAATGGCATATTTACCATACATATCGGAAAACGGGTCGCCACCTAGTACATTGTTGCCGTCTAAGGTTATTAGGTCTGGGCAAAGCTGGAGCACATCGAGGAGAGACTCTTCTCCCGTGAGTTCCATCTCTGCTACGTTGATGATGTAGCGGTCACCGGCATGTTGGATGACTGCGGATTGTGTCGTTGTCATGGCTCCCAACGCTAAGGTGAGCGCTAGGAGATATTGCTTGTTGATTAAGTATGAAGCTTTCATCTTTTTCTTTTGGTTGTTTCTCTTGGCTAAATAGTAATGTAATGATTAACTAAATAGCAATGTAATAAGAGGAATCGTGATAATAGAACCTAGGGTGGTGATGAACGTGGTCTCGGTGATGAGCGATGGATTGCGTCCATACTTCAGACAGAACATGGTTCCGAAACTTGCCACTGGCATGGCGATGACCACCGTATTGATGTTGTTCACCTGGTCGCTGACACCACATACCTTGAAAAGGAAGTAGATTGACAGGGGCACTATCGTGAGGCGGAGCAATGCGGTGATATAGACCTTCGTGCTGCCGATGATTTCTCGGATAGGCAACTTCGCCATCGAACTACCGATAATCATGAGGGCGGCTGGCACCGTGATGTTGCCCACCATCGTCACAGGTCGGGCGATGATGTCGGGTGTATGGATGCCGAGTGCCACGAGGATGGCGGCAAGGAAGGCACCGAGCATCGCCGGACTCACCAAAACCTTTGGGTTGAACTGCTTCAAGCTGTATTCGCCCTTGATGAGCATCACACCTGCCGTGAAGATAAAGAAGGTGTTGGGCATGTTGAGCAGGGCTGCGTAAAAGACAGCGTGCGGCCCGAAGATGGAAGAGACGATAGGATAGCCGATGAAGCCCACGTTGGCAAACATCAATGCAAAGCCTATCATGCCCTGGTCGTCATGGTTCTTGGTGATGAGGCGTGGCACCCAGAAACCGAATGCCAATAATAGGATATAGGTGAGGAAGCCTACGCCCAACAAAGGGAGGATGAGCGTGCGGTCGGGCAGCTCGTCTCCCATCACTGACGATAAAACCAACAACGGACAAGTGATGTCAACCACGATGGAAGACAACTTCTTGTCAAACTTGTCGCCCATATATCCTAACTTGCAGGCGACGTATCCCAAAATCACGATGATGAAAAGAACCACCATCACTTCTAAATTCTGCATTATCCTGACTCCTTATTCTATTTTAGTCGATAAATCTCTTGGTGATTTCGCCGTAGTTTTCGATGCGGCGGTCACGGAGGAATGGCCACCAACGGCGCACATCCTCGCTATGCTTGAGGTCGATGTCCACCACAAGGCTCTCTTCTTCCTTGTCGCTGGCACGATAATGAAGCTCGCCCTGTGGACCTGCCACGAAACTGCTTCCCCAGAACTGGATGCCATCGGTCTGTCCACTTGGGTCTGGCTCGAAGCCCACTCGGTTGACAGCCACTACAGGCAAGCCGTTTGCCACGGCATGGCCACGCATCACGGTGGTCCAAGCCTCACGCTGGCGCTGTTGTTCTTCCTCGGTATCGTAGGTGGCGTAACCGATGGCGGTAGGATAAATCAGCATTTCTGCTCCTTGGAGAGCCATGAGTCGAGCTGCCTCTGGATACCACTGGTCCCAACAAACCAAGACACCGAGTTTGCCTACGGATGTCTGGATAGGATGGAATCCTAAGTCGCCCGGTGTAAAATAAAACTTCTCGTAATAGGCTGGGTCGTCGGGGATGTGCATCTTGCGGTACTTGCCTGCGATGGTGCCATCCTTCTCGATGACCACTGCCGTGTTGTGATAGAGACCTGGGGCACGGCGCTCAAAGAGGGAAGTGACGATGACGACACCGAGGTCTTTAGCGAGTTTGCCATAGAAATCAGTGGATGGACCAGGGATAGGTTCTGCAAGATTGAAGTTCTCCACATCTTCTACCTGACAGAAGTAGAGGGTGTTGTGGAGTTCCTGCAAAACGATGAGTTCTGCGCCACGATGAGCAAGGTCGATGATGCCTTCAGCGAGGCGAGTCTTGTTGTCGGCAATGTCTGCCGTGATATGTAATTGTAATATTCCGAGTTTCATTGGATATGCTTTTTCTTGTTATAATCAGCTTTCAAGGCGCTAGCCCTATTTATGATTTATCATTTGTTATTTATCATTTATTCTCACCGCTCCCTTAGGCAGTTGCATGGTGAGGCAGTGGATGCTTCCGTGCTGACGGATGATGGTGAGCGAATCTACGCCGATAATCTCACGGTCGGGGAAGGCAAGTTGAATCTGTCGCTTTGCCTCCTCGTCTTTCTCAGGTTGGTTGTAAGTCGGATAAATCACGGCTCCGTTGAGAATGAGGAAGTTGGCGTAGGTGGCAGGCAATCGGTCGCCCTGACTGTTCTTGTCGGTTGTCAGTCTGTCGCCCTCGTCATAGATGGCATCCGGCATCGGGAGCTTGAGCAGGCGATAAGGGTATCCCTCGAAGGTGAAAAGTTTCTGGAGTTGCTTTTCGAGGGCTTGGAAGTCCTCATACTGCTCATCTTCAGGGTCGTCACAACCTACATATAATAAGGTGTCGTGGGGAGCTACTCTCACGATGGTGTCGATATGTCCATCGGTATCATCGCCGATGAGATTGCCATGGTCGAGCCATTCCACCTGGCGTGCATGGAAGAAATTCTTGAGCTGTCGGTCGATGTCATCCTTGGTGAACGGTTGGTTGCGGTGAGGGGCGAGGAGGCATTGGGATGTAGTAAAAATCGTTCCCTTGCCATCGCTCTCGATGCTTCCACCTTCCAGGACGAATCCCGTATGGTTTTCCAAGGCAGCGTCGAAGGCACCCTGGTAATAGAGTTGGAGGTTGATGGCATTGTCTTTCTGCCATGCGAACTTCTCGCCCCAACCATTAAACTTGAAATCGAGCAAGTGGATAGGGACGATGAAAGAGTTTTGCTTGTTGCGTGATATCAACGTTATCGGTCCATGATCACGTGCCCATGTATCGTTGCTGTCAATCTCAAACAAGAGGACGCGCTTCATTTGCTCAGGTGAAAGTCGCTCTGACAGCATCTTGTGCGTACTTTCTACAATCGGAGTAACTACAAGAAGGTGCTCGAAGCGAGTAATAATCTCAGAAAGCTCTAGATAGGTATTGGTAATCTGTCGGAGATATTGCTTCCAGTCGGTGTCAGCATGAGGCCAAGTGAGCATGATGGCACTCTGTGGTTCCCATTCTGCAGGGAGCACGAAGTCGCAAGGAAATGTCGAATACATAAGCTATACGTTTTAATGCACATGGTTGTCAAATGTGCTAGTTGTTCTAATATTTATAGTTATGCGTGCAAAAATACTAAAAAAATCGCAAATACATCATTTTCTTGTGATGAAATTGCTATTTTTGATTAATTTTTGTTTGGTGATACTTGGGAATGTCTCAAAACGTTTGAGTAGAAAGATATTGAGAGGCATTGATAGAAATATTAAAAAAGTTTAAACATAAAGAGGAAAAGGTTCATAATAGCGGATAAATGCTTAACTTTGCAATCTAAAAGTGTAATTTGTTAGCAAAATCGGGCGGTAGCATCTTTAATGCTTGCTAGATGGAGCTACCTTAAATATTAAAGGAGCGTGAAAATATATCAGGTTGTTGATGCCCTTGAACAATACGCGCCTCTGCCCTTGCAGGAAGGATACGATAATGCCGGCTTGCAAGTTGGATTGACAGAGGCGGTAGAAGTATCAGGGGCATTGTTGTGTCTTGACGTCACTGAGGCTGTCGTCGATGAGGCTATCCGAAAGGGCTGCAATCTCATCGTGAGCCACCATCCGCTAATCTTCCGTAAGCTTGCGAGAATCAGCGATGAGAACTATGTGCAGCGCACTGTGATGAAAGCCATCAAGAATGACATCGCCATCGTGTCGATGCATACCAATATGGATGCTGCTACCGGGGGTGTCAACTTCAAGATAGCTGAGAAACTGGGACTTCGCAATGTCCGCTTCTTCGGAGGCGAAAAGGAAGTGAACGGCGTGAAAGGTGGCGAGGGCGTGATGGGTGAAATCGCTGATGAGGCTATCGAGGCTTCTTCCGACTTGAAGGAGCGTTTCTCGGAAGGCATTGCTGCCGACGACCTCATCTTGATGCTCCGTGACCGCTTCCGGGTGGAAAGTGTGCAATGCAATGAGTTGCTTCGCCGTCCTATCCGAAAGGTGGCTCTCTGTGGTGGCGCAGGCTCGTTCTTGCTGGATGCTGCCATCGCTGCTGGTGCGGATGCCTTCATCACGGGCGAGATGCACTATCATGAGTTCTTCGGGCATGAGCAGGAGATTCAGATTTGCGTCATCGGACATTATCAGAGTGAGCAGTTCACAAGCGAGATATTCCAAAGTATCATTGAGGAGAAGTGTCCGGGAGTGAAATGCTATATCTCGGAGATCAATACCAATCCGATACTCTATTTATAAACATTAATTATTTAAATAATATAAAGCGTATGGCAAAGAAAGATCCTACAGACTTGACCGTGGAAGAGAAGTTGAAGACTCTCTATCAGCTTCAAACCACTTTGTCGGCTATCGATGAGAAGCGTGCATTGAGAGGTGAGTTGCCTCTCGAAGTTCAGGACTTGGAAGATGAGATTGCAGGTCTTGCAACTCGTATCGAGAACATTGAGCGTGATATTGACCAGTTCCAGAGAGCAGTATCTCAGAAGCAGGGCGAGATTCAGGACGCTCAGGCTAGCTTGGAGCGTTATCACTCTCAGTTGGAGACAGTAAGCAACAACCGTGAGTATGATACATTGAGCAAGGAAATCGAGTTCCAGGAGTTGGAAATCGAGCACTGCAACAAGAAGATTCGTGAGGGTCAGCAGAGAATCTATGAGAAGCAGGGCGACTTGAAGCATGCTCAGGAGATGAAGGCTGATCGTGAGCGTGGTCTCGTAGAGAAGCGTGCCGAACTGGACGACATCATGGAGGAAACTCGTGAGGAAGAGGATCGTCTGAAGGAGAAGGCTATCGACTTGGAGAAGAAGATTGAGTCTCGTTTGCTCTCTAGCTTCAAGCGTATTCGTAAGGGTGCTCGCAATGGTTTGGGTATCGTTTACGTACAGCGTGATGCTTGTGGTGGTTGCTTCAACAAGATTCCACCTCAGCGCCAGTTGGATATCAAGATGCACAAGAAGATTATCCCTTGTGAGTACTGCGGTCGTATCTTGATCGACCCAGAATTGGCTGGTGTTAAGATTGAGACTCCTGCAGCAGAGGAGAAGCCAAAGCGTAAGCGCACTATTCGCAAGAAGAAGGCAGAGGATGCTGAATAAGCTTTTCAGAATTCCTCGGCAGACTTCTGATGAACATAAACCAAACAAAAAGGCTCGCCAAATCGGCGGGCCTTTTTTTGTTACATTCCTCGTGCCTTGAAGATTCTCTCCTTGGCGTCATTGATTTCCTGGAACTTTTTCTCTGCAGCTCGGCGTACATCCTCGCCCAGTGCTGCCACCTTGTCGGGATGATGCTTGAGTGCCATCTTGCGATAGGCAGCCTTCACCTCGTCATTCGTAGCCGTTGGAGGAATGCCCAGCACCTTGTAGGCATCGTCAAGACTACTGGTGGAAGAAGCTCCGCTGTGGAGGTTGAGCATCTGCTCTACGTCCTCCTCGGAAAGACCGAGATGGATGGCTACTTCCTTGAGCGCTGCTATTTCCTCAGGGCTGACCACTTGGTCGGCTTGTGCTATCATCACGAGGAAGTTGAGCAACTGGAGTCGCTGTTCATACAGCATATTGCTGCGTATCTGGTGACAGCTGTCTTGTATCACCGTGCGATATTCAGCCATGCCGATGCGCTTCTGTTGCTCGAAGAGCTTGAGGAGGATGCTGTTGCCCTGTTGGCTAGCTTCCTCACCGAAGTTCTGGCGAAGGAATCGACGTACCAGTTCCATCTCGGAGTGCATGATCTTGCCATCCGCTGTGATGATGTAAGAGGAGAGCACGAGGAGCGAGAACATAAAGCTGTTGCGCTGTCCCTCGTAAGCACGCTGGCTTCCGTAGCCTCGGCTCCCAGCGTAAGCATCGTCGTATTCCCGGTTGTTGTAGTCATTTCCTCCGTCTCGGTTGACTTCATCCAAGCCGTGGTCGAACAAGGAGCCTAGAGCGAAACCTGCCAAGGCTCCCAAAGGACCCGCCGTGATGAAGCCGAGGAAACCTCCTATCCATTTTCCTGCTGCCATATCAGCCCCTGCTTTACTTGAAATAATACAGGAAGGTAGCTATGCCAGAGAGAGCTGGCTTGCGCTGACCCTCGATCTCGATGTCAAACTTGATGCTGGTCTTGCAGATGCCACGAAGGTTGGCAATCTCATGCAAGGTGGCAACGAGGCGAACACGAGAACCTGTGATAACTGGCTGACCGAACTTCATGTCATCCATGCCATAGTTGACCATCATCTTGAGGTTGTTGACCTCGATGATCTGCTGCCACATATATGGAAGGAGGGAAAGTGTCAGATAGCCGTGGGCGATGGTGCTATGGTAAGGGCTTTCCACCTTAGCACGCTCTACGTCAACGTGAATCCACTGTGGGTCGAGGGTTGCGTCTGCAAACTTGTTGATGCGGTCCTGATCTACCTGCAACCACTCTGATTCTCCTAATTTCTCACCAAGGTGAGAAGCAAATTCCTCGTAGGAATTGATTACTAATTTTGCCATTTCTTTTATAATCTAATTTATATGTTTAGTCTCTTCTGAAAATGTCTCGTGTATAAACCTTGTCCTGCACATCGTCCAAGCACTTGTCGTAGCGGTTGGCGATGATGGCTTGGCTCTGCTTCTTGAAGTCTTCGAGATGGTTGACCACACGACTTCCGAAGAAGGTTGTGCCATCCTCCAGGGTAGGCTCGTAGATGATGACCTGTGCACCTTTTGCCTTGATGCGCTTCATCACGCCCTGGATGCTGCTCTGACGGAAGTTGTCGGAGTTGCTCTTCATGGTGAGACGATAGACACCGATGGTGCAAGGCTTCTCCTCAGCTGCATTGTAGTTGTTCTGGTTGGCATAATCGTAGTAGCCTGCCATGTTGAGCACTCGGTCGGCGATGAAGTCCTTGCGGGTGCGGTTGCTCTCTACGATGGCTTGAATCAAGTTCTCTGGCACATCAGCATAGTTGGCGAGCAACTGCTTGGTATCCTTTGGCAAGCAATAACCACCGTAGCCGAAGGAAGGATTGTTGTAGAATGTGCCGATGCGAGGGTCGAGTCCTACGCCATCAATGATTGCCTTGGTGTTGAGTCCTTTCATCTCAGCGTATGTGTCCAACTCATTGAAGTAGCTCACACGCAGAGCCAAGTAGGTGTTGGCGAAGAGTTTGACAGCCTCTGCTTCGGTCAAGCCCATAAACAAGGTGTCGATGTCTTCCTTGATAGCGCCTTCTTGCAGGAGTTCTGCGAAAGTGTGGGCAGCCTTGTCGAGACGCTCGTCTCCTTCAGGGCGACCAACGATGATGCGGCTAGGGTAGAGGTTGTCATACAAAGCCTTGCTTTCACGCAAGAACTCAGGTGCAAAGATGATGTTGTCACAGCCATATTTCTTGCGCACGCTTTCTGTATATCCTACAGGGATGGTGCTCTTGATGACCATGATGGCATTTGGGTTCACCTTCATCACCAGTTCGATGACTTCCTCTACGTGGGAGGTGTCGAAATAGTTCTTCACTGGGTCGTAGTTGGTAGGTGTGGCGATGACGATGAAGTCAGCGTCCTTGTATGCCTCCACGCCATCGGTGGTAGCCTTCAGGTTGAGTTCCTTTTCAGCCAAGTACTTCTCGATGTAGTCGTCCTGGATAGGAGACCTGCGATGGTTGATCAACTCTACTTTCTCTGGTACGACATCCACAGCCGTCACTTGATGATGCTGGCTAAGCAATGTGGCGATGCTAAGACCTACATAGCCTGTACCTGCCACTGCTATTTTAATATTTTGGTTTGCCATTTCTTTGTTGTTTGTTTGATGGGTAGCTTTTCAGCATACCTTATTATATATAGAATGCAAAGATAGTGTAAAATATGGAGAATGCAAAAATATAGCGATATTTTTATCAAAAAATAACTCGCTCATATTTTGCGAATTTCAGAACGACCGTCCACTTGGTCGGAAATTCGCAAAATATGGCGAACTTTATATTGTCAACAATTCGTCATAATTTGGAATATCTTCAAGGAATAAATATTTTTTACCAGCATAGTCCATCTTGCAAATGTAGTGTTCCATGCCATTGCTCACCACGAGATAATCTACATGTAGGAGCATGTTGTAGGCAGTGATTTGGTCGAAAACTTTTTGGCTGATGGGAATGTGTGGAGCCTTGTATTCGATGATCATTTTGGGTTGCAATTCACGGGAATAAAGTACGCTGTCGGCACGGAGCGTCTTGTCGCCGATGGTCAGCGGAATCTCGTTTGCCAAGAGTGAGGCAGGGTAGCCTTTGTGCTCCACCAGATAGTGGATGAAATGCTGGCGCACCCATTCCTCAGGGGTGAGTGCGATGTATTTTCTCCTTAAAATATCGAATATCTGAGGGTGCTCCTTAGTGCCTCTCAACTTCAATTCGAATGCCGGAAGATTCAGTTTTATCATATTAATATATACTTTTTCAAAAATAATTTGTACCTTTGTAGCAAAATACAATTTGCAATTTCTTGCCCCATTTTTCCGTGGGGAAAAGTGATTGCAAAGATACAAAAAATATCGTAATGGCAGAAAAAAAACAAGCAATAAGTTATGAGTCTGTGATGAAAGACTTGAAGGCTCGCAACTTTTCTCCTGTCTATATTTTGATGGGAGATGAGTCTTATTATATAGACTTGCTCTGTGATTATATCACCGAAAATGTGTTGCAACCTGAGGAAAAGGACTTCAATCAAGTGCTGCTTTTTGGTGCCGAAACTACGGCGGCGCAGGTTGCCGATCAGTGCAAGGGCTATCCGATGATGGCGGAGCATCGAGTGGTGGTTTTGAAAGAGGCTCAAAATTTGCGAAATTTTGAGTCGATCGAGAAGTACCTCGAAAATCCGGTAAAATCAACCGTCTTTGTGATGACCTATAAGAACGGTTCGATAGACCGTCGCAAGAAATTGGTTCCGCTGGCTGAGAAGGTGGGCGTTGTTTTTGAGAGCAAGAAACTGAAGGATTATCAGTTGCCATCGTTTATCGAGACTTTCTTGAAAAAACGAAAGGTGAGCATCGAACAAAAAGCTACCCAGATGATAGCCGACCATATCGGTGCCGATTTGCATCGCTTGGTATCTGAGTTGGATAAACTGATGATTTCTCTTCCGGAGAATGATCGCCGCATCACTCCTGAGGTAGTGGAGAAGGTGATAGGAGTGAGCAAGGAGTTTAATGCTTTCGAGTTGAGAAATGCCATCGTCAACCGTGATGTTTTCAAGGCAAATCAAATTATCAATTATTTTGACAGCAATCCGAAGAGTGGATCGCTCTTTGCGCTTCTCCCGATACTCTTCAATTATTTCCAAAATTTGATGCTTGCTTATTATGCTCCGAATAAAACGAATGAAAATGAGCTCGCAAAATTCTTGGATTTGCGTAATGTTTGGGGCGTGCGTGATTATACGACAGGAATGAGAAACTATAATGGTGTGAAGGTGATGCAGATCATCAACAAGTTCAGGGAGGTGGATGCCAAGTCGAAGGGTATCGATAACCCAAATACTTCTGCTGGAGAGTTGATGAGAGAACTCGTTTTCTTCATCCTTCATTGATGCTTTTTCTCCTCCTCTTGATTGTTTTCTTCTTGGTCAAAGAAGCTCCAAATCTCAGTTTTTCTCTTGGTGAGTTTTCTGAGATTTGGGGCTTTTTTGTTTCTGGATTTTTCTCGTTTCTTTTGATTTTCGTTTCCGTTTTGGGTGAAATCCATGGGGTAGGAGAGAAGGATTTTTCTCACTTTTCTACCGAGAAATAGTTGTGCTCGCTTGGGATTTTTGGGCTGTCTTTTGCCCATTCGTCTGTCTTATCTGCAGGTCTCTCAGGGCAACTGTGCAGGATTTTGAGCCAAAATAGGGTTGAAAAATGTAAATTCTAGCCGATTTTTGAAGAAATGGAGACGTTTTTGGCGTGTTTGATGCTCAAATTTGCGCCATTTTCATCTAAAATGAGGGATTTTTGAGCTAGATGGAGAAGTGACGGGAATTAGCCTGTTTACTTGTAACTGATAGTATATGAGCGAGTTATAGAAAAGTAAATGCCTCTTTGTGCCTCAAAACTAGCGAATTTGACGCTGGGGCTTAACATCGGTCTGAAAATGAGAAAAATGGAAAAATAGAGCACTTTTCTGAAGTTTCAAATTTACATTAACTTATATTAGGTTTTAAATATTTGAAGTTTGAATATTTAAATTTTAAAATCAAAACCAATGATTTAAATATGAAAATTAAAACATGAAGAATCATATCTATTTTAAGATTTAATAATTCGCATCTTGATATTTGAATGTTTAGTTTAGCTTTGCAAACTGCATAAAAATACAATAAAGGTTTTGTAAGTCTATATGATTGAAAATCAGACTATAATTTGATTTTGTTCAGATGATAGCCCGATTTTAGCCTACTAGTTAGATGAAAATTTGCATAAATTGAGTTGATAACCTATATATATGATATAATAACTATCAGATAATCAGTTAACTCATTTAAAATGCTCGACAAAATCTTTGTAACACATATTGTTTTGTAAATATTGTATTTGTAAATGTAAACAAGAAAACTCGCTTTTTAATATGAAATTTAAAACTTTGAATATATAAATTTAAAGTTTAAGATTTAAAATAATTCTTCATTTTCTTGCATAATTCAAAAAAATGCTTTACCTTTGTAAAGTCTAAGAGAATGACCTCTTTTCGAGGCATTTTACCAACTTGTTCCGAAAAAGCACATGGCTCACACCGCCCAGTTAGCTGTCGGACGAGCTTCAATTTCATCTATAAAATGTAAACGATTAGGATATGAAAGATAGAATCAGACACATCATGGAGGCGCAGCACCTCACGCAGCAAAGTTTCGCACAACTCCTAGGAATCTCTCCAGCACAGTTGAGTGGCATCTTCAAGGATCGTACCAAACCGACCCTCAATATTGTTGATGCGATTCATCAAAAGTTTCCTCAGATCAATCTGAGTTGGTTGCTCTATGGTGTCGAACCGATGTATGTCAATTCCGAGGTGGCTCAGGACCCATCCGCTACAGGTTCCGATGGCTCCAGTGATGCCAGTCCTCAGATAGAAGGTATGGCTCTGGACTTCGAGGATGAGCACTCTGGGGAGGGTCAGATGGGTGTAGGTGATGCCTCAGCCTCCCCTACCTATTATAATAATAAGAGAATCCCAACTTCTCAGGTGGCTCAAGGCTCTCTCTTCGATACCCCTCAAATGCCCGGTGTCAATTCGACACTAAAAAATAGAGCGCAAGAAGTTGTGAAATATATTGACAAACCGCAGCGAAAGATTACCGAGATTCGTATTTTCTATGATGATCAGACTTGGGAGACTTTCGTACCAAAGAAATAGCTATTATTAAGTTATATGTGTGTTTAAAAATCAAAATATATTCTCTTTTCTTTCGTAGTGTCGAAAAATTGCATTACCTTTGCATCATAACTAAAAAGGTAATGCAATTTTTTGTTTTCTCACATGATGGGAAACTGCATCTCCTAACGAACAAGAACAATCAAAATCGTAACGATGAAAAAATACATTTTAGACCTCAACGTGGTTTCGGTAGAGCCATTGAGCGATAAGCACATCTTGATCAAGCTTACCGATGAAAAGCCTCTGCCAGAAATCTTGCCAGGACAGTTTGTCGAAGTTCGAGTAGATCATTCTCCTACTACCATGCTCCGCCGCCCTATCTCCGTGAATTTTGTAGATTATGAGTCCAACCAACTATGGCTGCTTGTAGCGATGGTGGGTGATGGCACTCGCCAGTTGGGTACACTCAAGGCTGGCGATCACCTCAACTGTGTGCTGCCTCTGGGCAATGGCTTCACGATGCCAACGAGCCAGGGACAGAAGTTCCTCTTGGTAGGTGGCGGTGTCGGCGTGGCTCCATTGCTTTACTTCGGAAAGCGTATCAAGGATATGGGAGCCGAGCCAGTGTTCCTCTTGGGTGCTCGTACCGATAAGGACCTCCTCGAACTGGATGAGTTTGCCAAGATAGGTCGTGTCTGCATCACCACCGAGGATGGTAGTGCAGGAGAGCAAGGTTTCGTCACCAACCATTCCATTCTTCAGAGAGAGAGTTTCGATATGATTTCCACTTGCGGTCCGAAACCGATGATGGTGAGCGTGGCTCGTTATGCCAACAAAGCCAACGTGGAATGCGAGGTTTCTCTAGAGAATAAGATGGCGTGTGGCGTGGGTGCTTGCCTCTGTTGTGTGGAGAAAACTAGCAAGGGAAACCAGTGCGTCTGCAAGGATGGTCCTGTCATCAATATCAAGAACCTTCTTTGGGAACTCTAAGAGGGGAAGGATAGCGAGTCGCTCCTATTGATGGGAGGGCGATTTTCGCTAGAAATGTAAAATAAAGGGAATGTCAGTCGAAAGGCATTCCGATTAAAAATGTAAAATATTATGGCTTCATTAAGTGTAAACATACATCAGTTGAAATTGAAGAATCCAGTGATGACGGCATCGGGAACCTTCGGCTACGGTCTGGAATTTGCAGACTTCGTGCCATTGGAGGAAATCGGTGGCATCATCGTAAAGGGAACCACCCTGGAGCCTCGTGAGGGTAATGACTATCCTCGCATGGCTGAGACTGCGCAGGGTATGCTGAACTGCGTGGGACTCCAGAACAAGGGCGTGGAATATTTCTGCAATCATATCTATCCACAGATCAAGGATATTGATACCAATATGATCGTCAATGTGTCGGGACATTCCCCAGAGAGCTATGCGGCTTGTGCGGCTCGCATCAATGAACTGGACAAGATTCCAGCCATCGAACTCAACATCTCTTGCCCTAACGTGAAGGATGGCGGTATGGCTTTCGGTGTCACTTGCGAAGGAGCTGCCAGCGTGGTGAAGGCTGTGCGCCAGGCATATCACAAGACGCTTATCGTGAAGTTGTCGCCAAACGTAACCAATATCGCCGACATCGCTCGTGCTTGTGAGGCAGAGGGTGCCGATTCCGTTTCCCTCATCAATACCCTGATGGGAATGGCGGTGGATATCGAGAAGCGCCAACCACTGTTGAGCATCCGCACGGGAGGCTTGAGCGGTCCTTGCGTCAAACCAGTGGCACTGCGTATGGTCTATGATGTGGCTCATGCCGTGAAGATTCCAGTGGTAGGCTTGGGAGGCATCTCTACAGCCAAGGATGCGATAGAGTTCTTGATGTGTGGTGCTACGGCGATAGAAATCGGTACAGCCAACTTCGTGGACCCTGCCGTGACCAAGAAGGTGAAGGATGGCATCAACGACTGGCTCGATGCTCATGGCTGCTCTTCCGTCAACGAGATCATTGGCGCTATCAAGTGATTTCGCAGAAGTCGCTAGCAAAAAAAGCATTTTGTACAAGAAAAATAATAGAATATATTAAAAACAATAGTTATGTTATCAGATATTGAAATTGCAAGATTAGTAAAATTACGCCCTATCAACGAGGTCGCTGAGGAGTTGGGCTTGAAGGAGGAGCAAATCGAGAATTATGGTCGTTACATCGCCAAGGTGGAAACGGGTGCCATCGACAAGTCTAAGTTTGCCGGTCATCACCTCATCTTGGTCACAGCCATCAGTCCTACCAAGGCTGGCAATGGCAAGACTACCGTGAGTGTAGGTTTGGCACTCGGTATGCAGCAGATAGGCAAGAAGGCTGTTGTCGCTCTGCGTGAGCCATCCCTCGGTCCTTGCTTCGGCATGAAGGGTGGCGCTGCTGGTGGCGGCTATGCCCAGGTGTTGCCAATGGACAAGATCAACCTCCACTTCACGGGCGATTTCCATGCCATCACGGAGGCGAACAACATGATTGCTGCCTTGCTCGACAACTATCGTTATCAGCATGAGGCAGAGGGATTCAAGTTGAAGAAGATTCTTTGGCGTCGTGTGATGGATGTCAACGATCGTGGCTTGCGTCGCATCATCACGGGCATTGGTGACAAGAACGGCATCGAGACTGAGGCTGGCTTCGACATCACCCCTGCATCAGAGATCATGGCTATCATGTGCTTCGCCACGAGTCTCGAAGACCTTCGCCGTCGCATCGACAACATCTTGCTCGGCATCACAGAGGATGACAAACCATTCACCGTGAAGGATATGGGAGTGGGCGGCAGCATCGTGGCTTTGCTCTTGGATGCCCTCAAGCCAAACCTCGTGCAGACGACAGAGGGAACTCCTGCTTTCGTACATTGCGGTCCATTCGCCAACATCGCCCACGGATGTAATTCTGTGATGGCTACGGCGGCAGCTCTTGAATATGGCGACTATGCTATCACGGAGGCTGGATTCGGTGCCGACTTGGGCGCAGAGAAGTTCTATGACATCAAGTGCCGCAAGACTGGTTTGCAGCCAGACCTCACTGTCTTGGTTGTTACCTTGCAAGCCTTGAAGATGCACGGTGGCGTGGCTCAGGAAGACATCAAGAAGCCAAACATCGAGGGCATGAAGAATGGCTATTGGAACCTCGACAAGCACGTGAAGAACTTGCAGAGCTTCGGACAGACCGTGGTGATCGCCTTCAACAAGTTTGCTACCGATACCGACGAGGAGATTGAGGTCTTGCGTCAGCATTGCGAGGAGATGGGATGTGGATTTGCAGTCAACAATGCGTTTGCCGAGGGTGGCAAGGGCGCTGTCGAGTTGGCAAATCTCGTGGTGAAGACCATTGATGAGCATCCATCAGCACCTCTTTACTTCGCTTACAAGGACGATGAGCCTGTGGAGAAGAAGATAGAGGATGTCGCTTTCAATCTGTATGGCGCTGGCAGCGTGACGATGAGCGATTCTGCCAAGGCGATGATCGAGGAGATTAAGAAGTTGGGCGCCGAGAAGTTCCCTATCTGTATCGCCAAGACGCAGTATAGTTTCTCTACGGATGCCAAGGCATACGGTCCTACGGAAGGTTTCGAGCTTCATGTAAGAGACATCACCGTCAACATGGGTGCCGAGATGATTGTCGTCATTGCCGGTCCTATCATGCGTATGCCTGGTTTGCCAAAGAGCCCTCAGGCGGAGCGCATTGATGTAGTGAATGGTGAGATTGTCGGTCTTTCATAAACTGATATTGTTGGACTATCATAAAACGAGATAGCCTTTTCAAAGGCAAAATCAGATAAAGGAATCCGCTTCAGTTTTCTGTTTTTTTTAGCAGAAAGCTGAGGCGTTTTCATTCCCCTAACTTCTATTACTTGCACGAGAAGTTAAGGAGTTAAAGGGAGTTATCGCTCCCTATGGTCGCTGAGAAGTTAAGGAGTTAAAGGGAGTTACCGCTCCCTATGGTCGCTGAGAAGTTAAGACAACAGCCTTTGACTTCAAACATTTTATGCGGATTGTCGCCTTTTACAATCCAAAGTACACACACACATTTTGTCACACGTCACAGTTTTTTTAGACAAGAACTATTGTGCTTTTCACTCCCCAAGTTTCCCTTCCTCTGTCTTGGCTCTCATGGCAGTGGAAGAGGCGAGACTGAACTCGCAGCCGCAATATAGCTGGTTGTAGAAGTCGTTGAGGTGCAAAAGCTCGTTTCTTCTCATTTGCAGACCGCCCTTGCGCCAGTTCTGCTCCCACCATTCCACGTCAGGGCAGTCGCCCACGGCGATATGTCCGGCAGTGTCTATCTGGTGGATGTTCTTCCATCTAGACGAGGCGAGGGTAGTGGTGAGGAGTGAAAATCCATGCTCCTGGGCATAGCGGGCTGCCCGACGCAAGCGAAACTGGAAGCAGGCGGAACAACGGGAACCTCTTTCCGGCTCACCCTCCAAGCCCTTGATTGCCGTCAGCCACTGCTCGTGGTCGTATTCGTCCTCCACGAAAGGAACGCCTTGCTCCTTCAGAAAGCGAATCAACTCATGCTTGCGAATCTCGTATTCCTGTAGCGGATAGATGTTGCTGTTGGAGAAAAACACGGTAGGCTCCATCTTGTTGCGCAACATGCATTCTACGATGGCTGATGAGCAAGGAGCACAACAAGCATGCAGTAGCACTCGCCGTCCTTCGGCGCAGCTACCATCAGGGAGAGTAAGTTTGATGTATTTATATTGTTCTTCTGGAAGTATTTTCATCTTTGTTATTCTTATGAAATTTGTAATCTAGTTGATTGGGAAGTTCTATCGAATCGGATAAAACATAACCCCTATAAAACAAAAAAACAAATGGGGTACAGTCTCACGACAACCCCCATTTGCCCAAATATATGCGAAAACTGATGCAAAGATACTGCTTTTTTGGTTATCTCCAAATTTTTCGGCAAGTTTTTTTCGGAAAATGCTGGAAAATGCCGTTTTTTAACTCTTTGTTAACGAATATGGGATAGTATTGTTAACAAGTGTTTCTGAAAAACATATCAACAAGTGTTTCTGGAATTCATGTAAAATCGAGAGTATAGAGAATCGACAACGAAATCAGCAAGAAACAGAGAATCAACAACGAAATCAGCAAGAAATACCCCTTATTCCTTCTTGTTTTTACAAAAAGCCAACAAAAACAAGCGTTTTCTGATGTTTTTGATAGCAAAGTATGCTCGGTTTCGAAAAATAATCGTAACTTTGCACTCGCAAACTACAAAATGAAAAAGAAGAGTAGTATTTTTCTAACTAATATTAATGTAGAAAGATTATGAGTGAACAGATTGAGCAACAGAATAACAAGCCCCTTGTGGATGCTGAGCTAGGTGCAGCAACGGAAGCTAAGTTAGATGCTGAGCAAGGTGCAGCGCAAGAGACGGAGCCAATGGCTGGCTTCCAAGTTATCAACGAAGGTTTCTCTACCCTGGAGGCGATAGAAGAAGCCAAGCGTTGCCTGCATTGCAAGATTCCTCAGTGCCGCAAGGGATGTCCTATCGAGAATGATATTCCAGACTTCGTGCACGAGTTGTCCATGGGCAACATGGGTGCGGCGATGTCCATCATCAATGCCAAGAGCAACTTGCCTGCCATCTGCGGACGAGTTTGTCCTCACGAGAAACAGTGCCAGGGACATTGCGTGCTCGGCAAGAAGGGTAAGCCTGTGCAGATAGGTAAGTTGGAACAATTTGTTGCTGACTTCGATACCAAGATGAAACTCTCTCGCGAGAAATTGCCTCAGAAGACACGTGGACGTGTGGCAGTCATCGGTTCGGGTCCTGCGGGCTTGACGGTGGCTGGCGACTTGGCTCGCCAAGGATTCAACGTCACCATCTTCGAGGGACAGGCTGAGCCAGGCGGTGTCTTGATGTACGGCATCCCTGAGTATCGTCTGCCTAAGAGCGTGGTGAGAGAGGAAATCAAGAAGATAGAGGCGCTGGGCGTGCAGTTCATTACCAACTGTATGGTGGGTGAGAACAATGTCACCATCGACAGCCTTTTCCGTGCCGGCTATGATGCCATCTTTATGGGTACGGGCACGAGCGTACCTCAAAATATGGACTCCACTCCAGGTGCCAAGTTGCACGGTGTGAGCCAGAGCAACTACTTCCTTCACAACGTGAATGCTTACAACGAGGGTGCCTTGACTCGTGATATGGTGCCTCTGCGTGACGGCGAGAAGGTGGGCGTCATCGGTGGTGGCAATGTGGCGATGGATGCCGCTCGTACAGCCATCCGTCTCGGTGCCGACGTCACTGTGCTCTATCGCAAGACCCAGGAGGAGATGCCTGCCATCCAGAGTGAATATGAGGAGGCAGTGAAGGAAGGTGTCAAGTTTGAGTGGAAGACCACTGTCGAGGCATTCCTCAAGGGCAAGAACGGCCGACTGGGCAGTTGTGTACTCAACACCCCTGAGGGCGAGCGTGTGGAGAAGTTCGATCGCATCTATCTCGCCATCGGTTCCCGTCCTGCCAACCGCATCGTCTCCACGACAGCTGGTATCGAGGTGGACGAGAAAGGCTATGTCAAGGTGGTGGAGCGTCCGTTCGGTATGACCACCCGCCGAGGTGTGTTTGCCGGAGGTGATGTCGTTCACCGTCCGCAGACCGTGGTCTTGGCGATGAAGGCTGCCAAGGAGGTGGCGCAAGGCATCGCCCAGTATGTGGATGCCATCAAGTTGCTCGAGGAGGCGAAGCGCATCGAGGAGAATGGCACCACGGAGGCTGAATAGGATTTAGAGCTGCAAAGGCGCAGTTCGCCCGATGGCGAAGCGCAAACGTTATAGACTTTTAAATCGCATTAATATCTTCCAAAACTTTCGATGGGTTTTGGAAGATATTTTTATTTTATATATTTTTGCAAGAAAAATAGCAGAAATGAAGAAACTCTTATTAATGATATGTCTCTTGATGATTGTGGGGTTGGCGAAGGCGCAGAAGACGTGCGTCATCGCCAGTGCGGAAGACCATGTGCCTATCCGTGAGGCGCTCATCCATACCGACAACAACCATTGGGCGCGAACCGACTATCGTGGCTATTTCACCATGAAGTATCAGTTCGATTCCGCCACGGTCTCCAAGCAGGGTTACCTGAAAACCACCATCTATCTGAAGAACCTCCCCGATACCGTCTTCCTCTTGCCCGAAAGTCAACAGCTAGGAACGGTGGAGGTCTGGGGAAAGAACCAGCAGCACGTGAGGGACATGGAGGACCAAATCAGCGAGTCGGCTAGCCAGTATGGTGGACCCGTTACTGGTGCTTCCTTCGACCTGGCGAATATGCTCGACAAGCGAGGCAGACGTGACCACAAGCATCTGCAGAAAGCCAAGAAACTGCTGGGCGAGTACGATCGCAAGGACCCTATCGTCTCGGCTTACGAAAAGGCGACTGGCAAGAAGTATCAGTTGAAGACACTTTACGAGGTGGAACTGGAGAAGCGAGACTCAGGACTGGTGGAGTACAAGGGCGAGAAAATGACTCCGCAGCAAAAGAAAGCTGAGCAAATCGGTGACGTGATTGTCAAGACTGGCAAGGCGATAGATAAGTTGCACAGGGACAAGCCGGTCAGCTTGGATATGTTCAAAAAAGAAGAGTAAATTCGGCTCTTTTTATATTATTAAGGTATAAAATACCCCTAAAAACGGATAATTCAGCATTTTTGTGAAAAAATAGTTGGTGCATTTCGCAAAAAATAGTAATTTTGTAGCCAAAACAAAAAGACGAATTAAAACATGTTTGAGAATTTAAGTGATAGATTAGAGCGCTCTTTTAAAATATTGAAGGGTGAAGGTAAGATTACCGAGATCAACGTGGCTGAAACCATGAAGGACGTGCGTCGTGCACTCCTTGATGCCGATGTCAACTATAAGGTGGCTAAGGAATTCACCAACAAGGTGAAGGAGAAGGCGTTGGGCATGAATGTGCTCACAGCCGTGAAGCCAGGACAGTTGATGGTCAAGTTGGTACACGATGAGTTGGCTGAGTTGATGGGCGGCGAGGAAGCTCCACTCAAGCTCGAAGGTCACCCTGCCATCATCCTGATGAGCGGTTTGCAAGGTTCGGGTAAGACCACATTCAGTGGCAAACTTGCCAACATGCTCAAGACGAAGAAAGGTAAGAAACCTCTGCTCGTGGCTTGTGACGTGTATCGTCCTGCCGCTATCGACCAGTTGAAGGTGGTAGGCGAGCAAGTGGGTGTTCCTGTATATAGCGAGCCAGACAACAAGGATGTGTGCGTGATCGCCGACCATGCCATCCAGCAGGCTAAGACCAATGGCAACGACGTGGTCATCGTCGATACCGCCGGTCGTCTTGCCATTGATGAGCAGATGATGAACGAGATCAGCAATCTCAAGAATCACCTCCGTCCAGACGAGACTCTCTTCGTGGTCGATTCCATGACCGGTCAGGATGCCGTCAACACGGCGAAGGAGTTCAACGACCGCCTCGACTTCAATGGAGTCGTATTGACCAAGCTCGATGGTGATACTCGTGGTGGTGCTGCCCTCAGTATCCGCACCGTGGTAACCAAGCCAATCAAGTTTATCGGTACTGGCGAGAAGATGGAGGCCATCGACGTGTTCCATCCAGCTCGTATGGCAGACCGTATCTTGGGTATGGGTGATGTCGTTTCCCTCGTGGAGCGTGCCCAGGAGCAGTTCGACTTGGAGGAGGCGAAGAAGTTGGAGAAGAAGATTCGCAAGAACCAGTTCGACTTCAATGACTTCTATGCTCAGATACAGCAGATCAAGAAGATGGGTAACATCAAGGACTTGGCGAGCATGATTCCTGGCGTGGGCAAGGCCATCCGTGACGTTGACATCCCAGAGGATGCCTTCAAGGGCGTGGAGGCGATCATCCAGAGTATGACTCCTAAGGAGCGTTCCAACCCAGGAATCCTCAACACTAGCCGTCGTCAGCGCATTGCCAAGGGGTCGGGTACCAACATACAGGAGGTGAACAAGCTCATCAAGCAGTTTGACCAGACTCGCAAGATGATGCAGATGATGACTGGCAACAAGATGGCTTCCATGATGAGCCGCATGAAGGGTATGCCTGGAATGCCTAAGATGCCAGGAATGTAAGCAATTAATAATTAATAATTGAGAATTAATAATTGGGGGGCTGAATAGGGAGGATAAGGCTACCTAATTTTATTCTGAGATATAATATGGAGCTAATAGACGGAAAGGCGACGGCAGCCGCCATCAAGGAACAGATAGCCGAGGAGGTGAAGCAAATCATCGCCGCAGGCGGAAAGCAACCACACTTGGTTGCCATCCTCGTGGGTCACGATGGAGGTAGCGAGACCTATGTGAAGAACAAGGTGCTCGCTTGTGAGAAGTGTGGCTTCAAATCGACACTCATCAGATACGAGGATGACGTGACGGAGGAGGAACTCCTGGCTTGCGTCGATCGACTCAACAAGGACGAGGATGTGGATGGCTTCATCGTACAGTTGCCTCTGCCTAAGCATATCGACGAGCAGAAGGTGACGATGGCTATCGACTACCGCAAGGACGTGGATGGTTTCCATCCTGTCAATGTGGGCAGAATGGCGATCGGCTTGCCTTGCTTCATCTCAGCCACACCGCTCGGCATCCTCACACTCTTGCAGCACTACCATATCGAGACCAGTGGCAAGAAGTGCGTGGTACTCGGCAGAAGCAATATCGTGGGCAAGCCAATGGCGCAGCTCATGATGCAGAAGCAATACGGCGACGCCACTGTCACCGTGTGCCACTCTCACTCCAAGAACTTGAAGGAGGAATGCCGTGAGGCTGACATCATCATCGCTGCCATCGGCAAGCCTAACTTCGTGACTGCCGACATGGTGAAGCCGGGTGCTGTGGTCATCGACGTGGGCACCACACGAGTGCCAGACGCCAGCAAGAAGAGCGGTTTCCGTCTCAATGGTGACGTGAAATTTGACGAGGTAGCTGAGAAATGTTCTTTCATTACTCCTGTACCAGGAGGCGTTGGTCCGATGACCATTTGCTCACTGATGAAGAATACGCTCGCTGCCGGCAAGAAAGAATATTACAAGTAAGCTAGTCTTACGGAGTAAAAAGAATTACAAGTAAGCTTAACAAATACTTGATTTTTTATAACTCTCTAATTTGGTTCGGGGCTGGGCGCAGTGATGCATCCAGCTCTTTTTTTATTTGAAAATAATAAGTGTTTTACGACCCTAATCGTATCGATTATATCTAGGCCGTAAAAATCATCGGCAATCATCTTAAAGAAACAATTTTAATAAATAAAAATATGAATTCAAAACATCTCTTGATATCAACCGCATTGGTGGTTATGGGACAGATGGTGGCAGTGCCAGGGCTTGCATCGCAAGCCTCCAAGGATGCGCCAGCCTATACCATCGCTGGCAGGGACACCACTTGTCAGATATTCGTCTATTCACCAGCACCTAACCAAGGGTTGCATCTCGCTTATCTCACGGATGGCGATAAGTGGGTGGATGTAGGTCAGCTCTGCGCCTCCGACTATGGTCCGTGGGGAGCGGAGAAGAAAATGTACAATCCTTGCGTGGTCAAGGCGAAGGATGGCACTTGGCGAGCACTTTGGAGTGTCAACGACCATTCGCCTCAGTTTGCCGTGGCTTATTCCGAGGACCTGGTTTCTTGGCGACCACAGGATTATCCTATCGTTGCCGAGAAGGGCGTGAAGAGTCCCGTGGCTTATCAGATGGACGATGGCACTTTCGACATCTATCTCAAGACTGCCAAGGGCAAGCGCTATGTGCAGGCTTCCAACGATTTCCGTACTTTCAAGGAGGACTCTCTGGAGGCTACTGCTGACGAGATATTGTGGGAGAAAGATACAGCCACGATAGCAGGCAAGACCTATCAGGGCGATGAGTTCGAGGTGCCCTTGGTGCATCTCAACTATATTCTCGACTGGTTTGACGCCTTGGCTCAGGATGGTCGCGAGAATAGCCGTCCAATGCCGAAGACCTCTGCCGACTTGGCGAACCTTGTCAAGGGTGATGAGGCTGCCATGAAACTCATCGGTCAAAGTGAGATTACGGCTAATTTGAGTATCGATGGCAGTCATACCAAGCGCATCTCCGACAAGTTGATTGGCATCTTCTTCGAGGACATCAGTCGTGCTGCCGATGGTGGCTTGTATGCAGAGTTGCTTCAGAATGGCGACTTCGAATACACCCAGGCAGACAAGCGTGGCTGGAATGCCACGACGGCATGGCAGGGTGTAGGCGAGGTGCTTACGGAGAATGGCGTGAGCAAGAACAATTCGCATTACACCGTGATCGGAGCTACACCTATTTATAATATAGGCTGGGATGGCATCGCCATCAAGCGTGGAGCGGCTGTCGAAGGCAAGGAGGGGAAACATCAGAATGCACTCTATGACGTGAGCTTCTATGCCCGCAACATTGATGGCAAGACGAAGCAACTCACCATAGCCTTGGTCGATGCCGCTGGCTTGCCTATCGCCGAGGCGAAGGTGAAGGTGGTTGGCACGGAATGGACTGAATACAAGGCGCAACTGGCAATCACCGACAAGTACAAGGGTGATGCACTCGATGTAGCTCAGGTGGATGGCAAACCAAACATCGGTCAGAACATCCGTTTCGCCATCATGCCGAAGAGCGAGAACAAGGTGGCACTCGACATGGTGAGTCTCAAACCGCAAGATACCTACAAGGGACACGGATTGCGCAAGGACTTGGCAGAGGTAATTGCTGACTTGAAGCCGAAGTTCGTACGCTTCCCAGGTGGTTGTATGCTCCATGGCAAGGGCATCGACAATATCTATCACTGGAAGGAGAGCGTGGGACCATTGAAGGACCGCAAGCCAGCTAAGAACATCTGGAACTATCACCAGACTCGTGGCTTGGGCTTCTATGAGTATTTCCAGTGGTGCGAGGATATGGGTGCAGAGCCATTGCCAGTCTTGGCGGCAGGCGTGCCTTGTCAGAACTCTGGGGCAGATGCTCGTGATGTGGCAGGACAGCAGGGCGGCATTCCGATGGAGCAAATGCCTCAGTACATCCAAGATGTGCTCGACTTGGTGGAGTGGGCGAATGGCGACCCAGCTACATCCCGTTGGGCGAAGATGCGTGCCGACGCAGGACATCCAGCTCCATTTGGCTTGAAGATGATTGGCATCGGCAACGAGGACTTGATTTCTACTACCTTCGAGGAGCGTTACCTCATGATATGCAAGGCACTGAAGGAGAAGCATCCTGAGATAGAGGTGGTTGGTACGGTAGGACCATTCCACTGGCCTTCATCCGACTATGTGGAGGGTTGGAAGATAGCCAAGGAGAACAAGCGATTCATTGATGCTGTCGATGAACATTACTATGAGCAACCGGGCTGGTTTGTCAATCATCAGGACTATTACGATAGTTACGACCGCCAGCAGCCTAAGGTATATCTCGGCGAGTATGCCTCCCGTGGCAAGGATGCGCTCGACAATGCCTTGGCAGAGGGAATCCACCTCTGCAATGTGGAGCGCAATGGCGATGTGGTCGAGATGGCATCCTATGCACCGCTGCTTTCCAAGGATGGATATAGCAACTGGAGCCCGGATATGATTTACTTTAATAATAATAAGGTACGCGCGAGCCAAAGCTACGAGGTGCAGAAAATGTTCTCTGTTCATGCCGGTGACAACTATGTGGAGTCGAAACTCGATTTGCCAGCTAGTTTGAGACGATATGTCGGCATAAGTGTAGTCAAAGATTCTAAATCGGGTAAGACGTGGTTGAAGGTGGTCAATGCCTTGCCATGTAAGTTGAAGTTGAAACTGTCAGGCTTGTCTCACCAAGAAATTGCAATAGATGCAAGAAAATACAATGTTTGGCCCCTATAATTGTTCGAAAAGGATATGAATATAGGCTTTTTTGTATGTTTTCTGTCCTAAAAAGCAAAATTTAGGCAAAAATATTTGGTGGTAATAGTTTTTTTTTGTTACTTTGCACTCGATTTCAGAAAGTGTGCAAGCGTTGCACGTTTTAAAAAGGAATATTAATTATTTTATTTAATAAATTTTTAGAGAGACATGAAAAAGTTAGTTTTATTGTTTGCTGCCGCTGCAATGGCAGTATCAGTATCAGCTCAGACTGTTACTGAAAGCAAGACTTTCGACAACTTCTACATCGGCATTAATGGCGGTGCACAGGTTAAGACTACAAACGAGGCTTGGATGAAGAACCTTAACTCAAACGCTGGTCTTCGTATCGGTCGTTGGTTCACTCCAGTATTCGGTTTGGCAGCTGAGAGCAACGTTTACTTCAACGATCACTGCTCACACTTCATGCCACAGTCTAAGACTATAGCTCGCTACATGAACACTAGCTTGATCGCTACTGTTAACTTCTCTAACTGGTTCGCTGGTTACAAGGGTGAGCCTCGTACATTCGAGTTCGTTCCTGTATTCGGTTTCGGTTGGGGTCACACATTCGGCACAGAGGAAAACTTTAACGTTTTGACTTCTAAGGCAGGTATCGACTTCACATTCAACTTGGGTTCTAAGAAGGCATGGCAGATCTACGTTGAGCCATCTATGAACTGGGCTTTGAATGGTTATGGCTATGAGGGTGTTGCTTACGACATCAACAAGTCTGCATTCCAGTTGAACGCTGGTATCGTTTACAAGTTCAAGAACTCTAACGGTTCTCACAACTTCACAATTGCTCAGCTCCGTGATCAGTCTGAGATTGATGGTTTGAACAGCCAGATCAACAACCTCCGCAACGATTTGAACAACAAGGATTCTCAGCTCTCAGCTAAGGACAAGCAGATTAAGGATCTTCAGAACGCTCTTGATGAGTGCAACAAGAAGCCTAAGTATGTTAAGCCAGCTACTGCTACAAACTTGCAGCCTACTGTATTGTTCCAGCAGGGCAAGTCTAACGTAGAGAAGAGCCAGATGCCTAACATTGAGTTGATCGCTCAGTATATGAAGAATCACCCAGAGGCTAACATCGAGATTAAGGGTTATGCTTCTCCAGAGGGTCCTAAGGAGTTGAACCAGAAGCTTTCAGAGAAGCGCGCTGAGGCAGTTAAGAAGGTATTGGTAAAGAAATACAAGATTGCAGCTAGCCGCTTGACAACTAAGGGTATGGGCGCAACAGACAAGCTCTTCAAGCAGGTTGAGTTCAACCGCGTTTCTACTTTCAACGACAACAGTGTTGCTGAGTAATTGAAAGCTTGAAGCTTACATTTAGAAAAGTACATTCTAAAGCAATATTTGGGGTATGCCGTTTTTGGCATACCCCTTTTTTCTATCAGTTTAGTTTTGACTTCCGTCACTTGTGCATCTCCGTCTTTCGTCTCTTGTAGTTGTATTGGTCGTCTTTGAATACGAAACTGCATTTCTTTTCTTCTCCTTTTGCACAATCTTAAACAAAATGTGTATATTTACTTATAAATCGAAAGGAAAATGTATGTTTCAGTTATAAAAACGATACTAAAATGAAAGTTTATGTGAAAATTGTTGGTTATTACATAAATTCTCTGTATCTTTGCAGTCAATTAGAATATTAAAGGCGATTTGCCTTTCTCAAAAGGAAACAAAGAATATAAAAACAATATGAAACATCCATTAAGAAGTAGCGTCTGCACTGAAGGCAGAAGAATGGCAGGTGCCCGTGCACTCTGGGTAGCTGCAGGTATGAAACATGAGCAGTTTGGTAAACCAATTATTGCCATTGTCAATAGTTTTACACAGTTTGTGCCAGGTCATACTCATCTTCATGAAATCGGTCAGATCGTCAAGAAGGAAATTGAGGCTATGGGCTGCTATGCAGCTGAATTCAATACCATCGCAGTTGACGATGGCATCGCTATGGGTCACGATGGTATGCTTTACTCTTTGCCTAGCCGTGACATCATCGCAGACTCCGTGGAATATATGGTCAATGCACACAAGGCTGATGCCATGATTTGCATCTCCAACTGTGACAAGGTGACTCCTGGTATGTTGATGGCTTCCATGCGATTGAACATTCCTACCGTCTTCTGTTCTGGTGGTCCTATGGAGGCTGGTAGATGGAAGGGCGAAAATGCCGACTTGATTACCGCTATGATTAAGGGTGCTGATACCAGCGTGTCTGACGAGGAAATGAAGCAGATAGAGCAGTGCGCTTGCCCTGGTTGTGGTAGTTGCTCTGGTATGTTTACTGCCAACTCCATGAACTCTTTGACCGAGGCTATCGGCTTGAGCCTTCCTGGCAATGGTACCATCCTTGCCACTCACAAGAACCGCATCCAACTCTTCAAGGATGCCGCTCGTCAGATCGTAAAGAATGCTTATGCTTATTATGAGGATGGTGATGAGAGCGTATTGCCACGCAACATCGCTACTCGTGACGCTTTCCTCAACGCCATGACCCTAGACATCGCTATGGGTGGAAGTACCAATACGGTACTTCATCTCTTGGCTGTGGCTCAGGAGGCTGGTGCCGACTTCAAGATGGAGGACATCGACCAGTTGAGCCGTAAGGTGCCTTGCCTCTGCAAGTTGGCTCCTAATACTCAGAAGTATAGTGTACAGGAGTGCAACCGTGCTGGTGGTATCATGGGTATCTTGAACGAACTCAACAAGGGTGGCTTGATCAATGGCAATGTGATGCGTGTGGATGGCAAGACATTGGCTGAGCAAATGAAGAAATATGACATCACAGGTGCTGAGGTTGACCCAGAGGCTGACAGAATCTATCACTCAGCTCCAGGTCGCAAGTTCTCTACCCAGATGGGTAGCCAGGATGCACAGTGGGAGAGTCTCGATACCGATCGTGAGAATGGTTGTGTCCGTGACTTGGAACACGCTTATACCAAGGATGGTGGTCTCGCCGTTCTCTTCGGAAATATCGCGCAGAATGGTTGTGTAGTAAAGACAGCCGGTGTCGATCCAGTGCTTTGGCACTTCGAGGGTCCAGCTGTTTGCTTCGACTCCCAGGAGGATGCTTGCGAGGGAATCCTCGGTGGCAAGGTGAACTCAGGTGATTGCGTTGTCATCACCCACGAGGGTCCTAAGGGTGGTCCTGGTATGCAGGAGATGCTTTACCCTACCTCTTATATCAAGAGCCGTCACCTCGGCAAGGAGTGTGCGCTCATCACCGATGGTCGTTTCTCTGGCGGTACATCCGGTTTGAGTATCGGTCATATCTCTCCTGAGGCTGCCGCAGGTGGTAACATCGGAAAGATCAAGGATGGCGACATCATCGTTATCGATATTCCTAGCCGCAGCATCAACGTGAAGTTGAGCGATGAGGAGTTGGCTGCTCGTCCACAACAGCCTTTGAAGCGCAACCGTGTGGTAAGCAAGGCTTTGCGTGCTTACGCTCAGAGTGTTAGCTCTGCAGATAAGGGTGGTGTCAGAATCATCGACTAATGATAAATGAAAGCCATCGGCAGTCTTGTTGATGGCTTCAATATATTTTTGTTTTTGAATTATCAGTTGAATTCTGCCATTTTTATGGAATGGCAGCTCATTGAAAAATAGTAATTTAATAATGGCAAAAGAAGTAATATCAGGAGCTGAAGCATTGATGCGCTCCTTGCAGGCTGAGGGTGTGAAGACCATCTTCGGCTATCCGGGCGGTAGCATCATGCCAGTGTTTGATGCACTGTATGGTTACACGAGAGGGGATAATAAGGTGTTTGATCACATCTTGGTACGTCACGAGCAGGCTGCTGCTCACGCTGCACAGGGCTATGCCCGAGTCAGTGGCGAAGTGGGCGTGACACTCGTGACCAGTGGTCCTGGAGCTACCAATACTTTGACAGGTATCGCCGATGCCATGATGGATTCTACACCTATCGTGGTCATCGCTGGTCAGGTGGGAGTGGGTGCCTTGGGTACCGATGCATTCCAAGAGGTTGACCTCGTGGGCGTTACCCAACCGATCTCAAAATGGTCTTATCAGATTCGTCGTCCTGAGGATGTGGCGTGGGCTGTGAGCCGTGCCTTCTATATTGCACGTAGTGGTCGCCCAGGTCCTGTTGTCCTCGACTTCACCAAGAATGCCCAGGTGGCTACTTGTGAGTACGAGCCAGTGAAGTGCGAGAAGGTGACTTCTTACAATCCTTATCCTAAGATAGACGAGAAGGCGGTGGCTGAGGCTGCCGAACTTATCAATAATGCCAAGAAACCATTCGCCCTCGTGGGTCATGGCGTGGAGTTGGGCAATGCACACAACGAACTGGTTGAGTTCTTGGAGAAAGCTGACATCCCTGCGGGTCGTACCTTGCTCGGACTTTCAGCTCTGCCTAGCAACCATCCTTTGAATATGGGTATGCTCGGTATGCATGGTTCTTACGCTACCAACATGAAGACCCAGGAGTGCGACGTGCTCATCGCCATCGGTATGCGATTCAGCGATCGTATCACGGGCGTTCCTTCTAAATATGCCAAGCAGGCGAAGATTATCCACCTCGACATCGACCGTGCGGAGATAGACAAGGTCATCAAGACCGATGTTGCCGTAGTGGGCGATTGCAAGCAGAGCTTGCCTGCCATCACTCGCTTGTTGAACAAGAACGTTCACCGTGAGTGGAGAGATTCTTTCGAGGACTATCGCAAGCAGGAGCAGGAGAAGGTGATCGAGAAGGATATCCATCCTACAGAGGGACCTCTCTTGATGGGCGAGGTGACCAACGTGGTGACGGAAGCTACTCATAATGAGGCAGTTCTCGTCAATGATGTCGGTCAGAACCAAATGATCAGTAGCCGTTACTTCAAGTTCACCAAGAAGCTATCTATCGTGACAAGCGGTGGTTTCGGAACTATGGGCTTCGGACTTCCTGCTGCCATCGGTGCCACCTTTGGTGCGCCAGACAGAACCATCTGTTGCTTCTTCGGTGATGGCGGTTTCCAGATGAACATCCAGGAGCTAGGCACCATCATGGAACAGCAGGCTCCAGTGAAGATGATTCTCCTGAACAACAACTACCTCGGCAATGTGCGCCAGTGGCAAGACTTGATGTTTGGCGGTCGCCGTTCTTTCACCCACATGATGAACCCTCATTATGCCGAGATTGCCAAGGCATACGGCATTCCTTACGACGTGGTCATCGACCGCAAGGACTTGAAGGCGAAAGTGGAGAAGATGATTGCCACCAAGGGTCCTTACCTCTTGGAGTGCGCCATCAAGGAAGACGAGGACATCGTGCCTATGACCTTGCCTGGCAAGAGTGTGGATGAGATGCAACTGGAACTTAACTACTAGGTTCTCGATGCCTATATATATAATAAGGTGTAACATTCATTTGAGAAAGGAAATTCAAAATGGACAACAATAACGACAAAAAATTATATACTTTACTTGTCTATTCAGAGAACATCGCAGGTATCTTGAACCAGATTACCGCCGTCTTCACTCGCCGACAAGTGAACATCGAGAGCTTGAACGTATCTGCCAGCAGCATCAAGAACATCCACAAATATACCATCACGGTGTGGAGTGATGCCGAGCAGATTGAGAAAATCAACAAGGCGATAGAGAAGAAAATCGACGTGGTGAAGAGTGATTACTACACGGACGACCAAATCTTCATCCATGAGGTGGCTCTCTTCAAGATTTCTACTCCTATCTTGTTGGAGAACCCAGAGGTTTCTCGCACCATCCGCAAGCATGATGCTCGTATGATGGAGGTGAACCCAACCTATAGCACGGTGCTCTTGGCAGGCTTGACAGAGGACATCGCAGACCTCTTCCATCAGTTGAACAGCTTCGACTGCCTCTTGCAATACACCCGAAGCGGTCGTATTGCCGTGACAAGAAGCTTTGATGAGCCAATCTCTGATTATCTCAAGCAGAACGAAGAAGAATAACGTTTTTACCAAAATATTACAAAAGCGTGGTAATGCTGTTGCCAGAGTTTGGTAATGGTGTTACCACGCTTTGGTAAAGAGGGTACCAAAGTTAGGTAAAGGGGGTACAAAAGTTAGGTAATGAAGGGTAAAAGCTATTTGATATATGATGATCAACCTATATAATAATGTACGAGTATGAAACCAGAACTTTTAAGCAAAGTAGGAAGGTATGAGTTCCTGTCGGAACCCTTCCATTGTGATTTCGATAGCCGCTTGTTTATGGGGCATTTGGGTAATCATCTCTTGAATGCCGCCGATTTCCATAGCAACGACCGTGGTTATGGCATGAATGAGCTGATGCCTCGCCATCGTACTTGGGTGCTCAGTCGCCTCGCCATCGAGATGAACGAGATGCCGAAGTCGTATGACAAGTTCTTTGTCGAGACGTGGGTGGAGAACGCCATGAAATATTTCACGGCTCGTGATTTCAAGATTTGTGGAAAAGTGCAAGCGTCTGAATCGTCTTCTGATGCTGACGGCGATTCTTCAGAAGAGAAAGTCTATGGCTACGGCAAGAGCGTTTGGGCGATGATCGATACAGAGACCCGACAGCCTGTGGATATCTTTTCCATCAATGACGGACTTATCCGAGAGTATATCGAGACAGAGAAGGAATGCCCGATAGCGGCAAGCTCCAGAGTGAAGATGGGGAAGGAGGCGAAGTTGGTGCGCTCTATCGACACCTATTACAATGATGTCGATGTGAATGGTCATATCAACTCCGTGAAATACATCGAACATATTCTCGACCTCTTTGACATCGATTATTTCAAATCGCATTTCTTGCAAAGATTTGAGATTGCCTACGTCGCCGAGAGCCATCAAGGCGACAGACTCAACTTCTATATGGAAGAGACAAATGATGCAGAATATTGCATAAAGATAACAAAAACGTGCAAAAATAATGCTGAAGAAGTAGAAGTTGTAAGAAGTAAGGCTAAATTTGTTAAAAAGTGAAAGAAAAATTTGGTAGTTTCATGTTGATTTATTACCTTTGCACCCGAATAAGAAAATAAACCCAGAGCCGCCTTCTTGGATAGGGGGTGGACGGATCAAACAGGCATTCTTTGGATAAGAAATAGCTCGCATCCGTATGGACAAGTATAACCCGCGGCTCCACAACGGCAAGCCGCACAAATTTAAATTAATTATGGCAGAAATGAATTTCGGTGGCGTAATTGAGACAGTTGTCACCAGTCATGAATTTTCATTGGAGAAAGCACGTGAAGTATTGAAGAACGAAACTATCGCAGTGATCGGTTACGGTATCCAGGGTCCTGGTCAGGCTTGCAACCTTCGCGATAACGGTTTCAATGTCATCGTCGGACAGCGTCAGGGTAAGACCTACGAGAAGTGTTTGAAGGATGGCTGGGTTCCAGGTAAGACTTTGTTCTCTATCGAGGAAGCTGTTCAGAAGGGTACTATCATCTGTATGTTGCTTTCTGATGCCGGTCAAATCGCTGTTTGGCCAAAGATTAAGCAGTATCTTACACCAGGTAAGACATTGTATTACTCACATGGTTTCGCTATCAACTGGAGCGACCGCACAGGTGTTGTTCCACCAAAGGATATTGATGTAATCATGGTTGCACCTAAGGGTTCTGGTACTTCTCTCCGCACAATGTTCTGCGAGGGTCGTGGTTTGAACTGCTCTTACGCTGTATATCAGGATGCATCTGGTAAAGCAGAGGAAAAGACTATTGCATTCGGTATCGGTATCGGTGCAGGTTATTTGTTCAAGACTACATTCCAGCGTGAGGCTACTTCTGACCTTACTGGTGAGCGTGGTTCTTTGATGGGTGCTATCGAGGGTCTCCTGGAGGCTCAGTACGATGTACTCCGTGAGAATGGTCACTCTCCATCTGAGGCATTCAACGAGACTGTTGAGGAGTTGACTCAGAGCCTTGGCCCTCTCTTCGGTGCTAAGGGTATGGATTGGATGTATGCTAACTGTTCTACAACAGCTCAGCGTGGTGCTCTTGATTGGGCTCCTCGTTTCCGTGAGGCTATCAAGCCAGTTATGGAGTGGTTGTATTACTCTGTTAAGACAGGTAATGAGGCTCAGATTTCTATCGACAAGAACTCTCAGGCTGATTACCGTGAGAAGTTGAATGCTGAACTCGAGGCTATGCGCAACAAGGAAATGTGGCAGGCTGGTGTTACAGTACGTAAACTTCGCCCAGAGAATAACTAATTTTTTTCTCGTACATAATGTTGGAAAGGGAATGGTCCGCGAGGGGTCGTTCCCTTTTTTCGTGCTGTTTAGTATTTTGCTCAAGTAAATTGTAAACAGTATGCTTGAGGACAAATAAATGTCACACGTCACAGTTGTCACAGTTTTTTTAGTCGAGAGATATTTCTTTCTCCCGACCTTTTTAGAAAAAAGTCCCGACTTTTTTATGAAAACCTCCCGACTTTTTTAGAAAAACCTCCCGAGGAAAAAATAAAAACCTCCCGATGTGTTTTGTAAGACTAAGTTAGTCTTCTGCTAAGGCAAAGAAGTAAGCCCCATCAATGTGAACCTTATTTTCTGCGACCAAAGCCTCCAAGGCATCCGACACTTGTCGGCTTGGCAGTTGGAAATTCTGAAGTTCCGTAACGAAATGTTTCTCACCATCCTTAAGCAAAGCCATGATTTGTTCCATTGCCTTTTCGTACATCTGTTTGCCCACGGAATCATGGTCCTTGTGTTCTAAACAGACATCACATTGATGGCAATCCTCCTGGGTGCTTTCGCCAAAATAGCGCAAGAGTTGGCGAGAACGGCAGATGTAATCCGTTGTCGCATAACCTATCATGCTCTCGATGCGCTTCTCAAACTGCTCCTTTCGCTCCTCGTATGCCTCAGGCGTGATGATGACCTTCTCGCCATCTATTCTATCACGCAAATAGGTGATATAAGGTATCTTACGGCGAGGAATGAACTTGATGATATGTCGGGCAGCCAGATTCTTCAAGGCGAAATACACCTGTTGGATGCTCATGCCGGCATGGTGGGCTACCAGCGATTCGTCGATATACACGAAGTCGGTGAAGAGACCGCCATAGATGCGCAGCAGGGTGGTGATGACCTCATCCTCGTTGGCGTGTAGGTTCTCCAACTGATAGAGGTCGTTTCTTTCGAGATTGAACATCAGTCTCGCCTTACCATCCGGATTGTCCTCATAATGGATGTAGCCGCAGCGTTCCAAGATTCTGAGAGCCGCATCCACCTTGGTAGGGAAATACTTATAGATGTAACTGAATTTCTCGATGTCAAACTCGAAGGTCTTGCCACGTCCGCTCTCCACGCCTATTTGGAAGAAGTAGGCGAGGTGCTCGTAGATGTCCTTGATTTGTTCCTTGTCGGGAAAAGTGTCGTCGATGCGTTTCCTCAACTTCCGTTCGTCGGCTGCATCGTAGAGCAAGACGGCATACGACTTGTTGCCATCTCGTCCGGCACGACCTGCCTCCTGGAAGTATGCCTCCAGCGAGTCGGGACAGTCGATATGGATGACCATACGAACGTCGGGCTTGTCAATGCCCATTCCGAAGGCATTGGTGGCAACCATCACTCTCATCTCATCATCCTGCCACATTTTCTGTCGCTCATCCTTGACCACAGGGTCGAGACCAGCATGATAGAAGGTGGCAGGGATGCCGCTCTTGGAGAGCACTTCCGCCATCTCCTTCGTGCGTTTGCGGCTTCGAGCATAGACGATGGCAGAACCTTCCACACATTGCAGGATGTGAATCATCTCGTTCTGCTTGTCTGCCACGGTCCTGACGATATAGGCGAGATTCTTGCGCTCAAAACTCATCTTGAACACGTTCTTCTCGGCAAACTGGAGTTTGTCTTGGATGTCATCCACCACGGCTGGTGTGGCTGTGGCGGTGAGGGCGAGCACAGGCGTGCCCGGCTTCATCTGTCGGATGTCGGCGATTCTCAAGTAGGAGGGACGGAAGTCGTAACCCCACTGACTGATGCAGTGGGCTTCATCTACCGTGATGAAGCTCACCTTCATGTGACGAAGCTTGACTTGGAAAATCTCAGACGAGAGGCGTTCCGGCGACACATACAGTATCTTGACACCACCGAAGATGCAGTTCTCAAGGGTCTGTATGATCTCGCTCCTCGACTTGTCGGCATAGATGGCATCGGCGAGGATACCCCGTTCTCGCAAGTGGAGAACCTGGTCTTTCATCAGGGCGATGAGAGGAGTGATGACGATGCACACACCTTCTTGGGCGAGGGCTGGTACTTGGAAGGTAATCGACTTTCCACCGCCCGTAGGCATCAAGCCGAGGGTATCCTTACCTGCGGCAATGCTCTCGATAATCTCTCTCTGTATGCCGCGGAAGTCAGGATACCCCCAATAGGTTCGCAATATCTCTTGATATTTATCTGCCATCTTTTTTACTCGTTGTTCGGACGAATGTCTTCGATCTGCAGTTGTACCTGATTCTTCTTGAAGATATTGTCCTCTATCGTATAGACGATGTCGAAGCTACGCTTGCTCTTGATGTATCGGGCTGCGGCACTCTGTCCGAAGGCGATACCATTGACCACGTTGCTCGACTTGGAATCTACCAGTTCCAACTTGATGTGCTCTTGCTCCCTGCCCACCACCTTGCTGGTGCCATAGTCATACACTTGGGTGGTGCAGAACACTGGTTTCTGGTTGTACGGACCGAAAGGCGAGAAGCGTTTCAGCTCGTTTTGCAGCGACTTGGTGATGTCCTTGAAGTCGATGACGGCATCGATGTTCAAGAGAGCCTCGGTCTGCTCCGGCACGATATGCTCCTCCACGTACTTCTGGAATCGCTCCCTGAACTCCTTCACCTTGTCCCATCGCAGCGTGAGTCCGGCAGCATAGGTGTGACCACCGAAGTTGACGAGCAAGTCACGGCAACTCTTGATGGCGGAATACACATCAAATCCCGTCACGCTTCGAGCCGAACCCGTAGCCATGTCGCCGTCTCTGGTGAGCACGACGGTAGGACGGAAGTAGATTTCCGTGAGTCGGGAGGCGACGATGCCGATGACACCTTTCTTCCATCCCTCGTCATAGAGCACGATGCTGGAGTTGTGCTTCTGGCTCTCCAGTCGCGACACGATGCCGTTGGCTTCCTCGGTCATCTGCTTGTCGATGTCCTTGCGCTGTTCGTTGTATTCATTGATATGTTTCGCCATGCGGATGGCGGTAGGGAAGTCTCTCTCCACCAAGAGGTCAACGCTGAGCTTACCATTCTCCATACGTCCCGATGCGTTGATGCGAGGACCTATCTTGAAGACGATGTCGCTCATCGAGATCTCTCGTCCGTTGAGTCCGCAGATGTCGATGATGGAGCGCAAGCCCACGCTCGGATTGGTGTTGAGCTGCTTCAAGCCATGGAAGGCAAGGATGCGGTTCTCGTCGGTCACCGGCACGATGTCGGCAGCGATGCTTACGGCACAGAAGTCGAGCAGTGGGATGAGTCGGGAGAAAGGAATGTTGTTGTCCTTGGCGAAAGCTTGCATGAACTTGAATCCCACGCCGCATCCACAGAGATGCTTGAATGGGAAGGGGTCGTCGGGTCGCTTAGGGTTGAGGATAGCCACAGCTGGTGGCATCACCTCGTCAGGAACGTGGTGATCACAGATGATGAAGTCTATGCCAAGACTCTTGGCATATTCTATCTCCTTGATGGCCTTGATGCCACAGTCAAGGATGATGATAAGTTTGACACCCGTCTCGTGCGCAAAGTCGATTCCCTTCTTGCTCACTCCATATCCCTCGTCATAGCGGTCGGGGATGTAGTAGTCGATGTTGGAATAGAATTGCTGCAAGAACTTAAAGACCAGAGCAACGGCGGTGCAGCCATCCACATCGTAGTCGCCATAGACCAAGATGCGCTCCTTGCGTCCCATCGCATCATTCAGGCGGTCAACGGCTAGGTCCATGTCCTTCATCAGGAATGGATTGATGAGGTCGGAGAGCTGGGGTCTGAAAAACCGCTTGGCTGCCGACTCGGTCGTGATGCCTCGATGGATGAGAAGCTGTCCAAGGATGGGGCTGATGTTCAGTTTATCGCCCAATTCTTTGGCTGCCTTTGCTTGTTCAGGTGTGGGTGCTTCGTAGTTCCATTTAAAATGCATTTTAATTATTTTTTATTTCTGCCGTCAAAGTTACAAAAATAAAATGACAAATGGGAAGGTTTTCATGTTAAATTACAAAAAAGGCAGCAAACAACGTTGTTTGCTGCCTTTTTGATAGTATTTTTATAAAAATTAGATGCCGAGCTTCTTGCGGATGTCCTTAGGGATGGCATTCTTGTTGACCATGAAGTCCATGGTCTTGTAAGCTACGAAAGCCTTGGTCATATACCATGTGCCCTTGTAGTCGCCATACTCACCCCAAGAGTTCTTCACCATATAGTACTCCTTGCCGTTCTGGTCCTTGGCGATACCATAGATGTGCATACCGTGGTCGTCGGTGGTCTCCCAGTTGTCGAAAGCCTCCTGGCGCATCTGCTGGGTAGGCACTATCTCAGGAGCGTTGACACCGAGTGAGTCAAACTTCTCCTTCTTCTCGTCCTTGGAGAGCTTGAACCAATGGTCGGCGTCTGTGCCTGCCATAGAGCGAACCTTCTTCACGTCGTAAGCGATACCGAGACCCTTGCGAGTGAAACCATCCTCTGTTACGTCGCCACCCCAAGCTACGGTGTAACCATTGTTGACAGCGTTGTCGATAATCTTGCAGAGGTCCTCCATAGGTACGTTGTAGCTCAAAGGCCAGCGCCAGTTGTCCTGTACCTCAACAGCAAACTTGCTCCACATTGGGTGGTGAGTGTAGCTGGTAAAGGTTACGTAGTCATCGAGGTTCAAGCCGAGACTCTGGCAGAATGTCTGTGGAGTATATTGCTTACCTTGGTATGTGAACTTCTCTGGCACCTTGCCGATGTATGAGTCGATGATACCCTGAAGACCACTCTTCCATGCAGTGGAAATCTTATTAGCCTTGCTGTTGGCAACAGCCTCTACGTATGGAGTCATCACGTCGAAGAACTCGCCGAAGTTAGCCAATGAGTCACCGGTCAATGTACCAGGAGCTGGCATAGCTGTCTCTGGTACGATGCCATAGTGCTGCAAGCAGTAGAGCACATCGTAGGCACTACCACCCTGAGAGAAACTCACGTCGCCGTGCATTCTCACAGCCATTGTGGCACGATCCATATAAGTCTTGTTGGCAACATACATCTCGCTCAAGTCGTATGTCTTGCCCGTGTTCTTCAAGATCTCGCTCTCAAAGAAGCTGAGAGTAGAGTAAGACCAGCACGTACCGCTGCGGTTCTGGTCCTTGATGCTTGTGATAGGGTTTTGCTTTACCACTGTAAATACAGGCTTGTTCTTGGCGATGGCAGCTGAGTCCTTCGCTGTCTTTGCGCTAGCACCTGTGGCAACCAATGCCATCATTGCTGCGACGATCAATGTCTTCTTCATTAAAATGTCTCTTTAATATTAATAATGTTGTTATTTCTTTCTGATAGTGCTTACTTGTTGGCAGCCATAAACTCCTCTACGTCCTTTGGATGGTATGGGATTCTGTCCTTGCCGATAAAGCGGCAACCATCCTTGGTGATGAGCACATCGTCCTCGATGCGGATGCCACCGAAGTCCTTGTAGGTCTCCAGTTTGTCGAAGTTGAGGAACTCGGCGCAGTGTCCGCTTGCCTTCCAGTCGTCGATGAGGGCAGGGATGAAGTAGATGCCTGGCTCGTCGGTTACCACGAAACCTTCCTGGAGGCGGCGACCCATACGCAAGCAGTTGGTGCCGAATTGCTCCAAGTTAGGACGAACTTCCTCGTCAAATCCTACGTTGATCTGGTCGAGGTTCTCCATGTCGTGAACGTCCATTCCCATCATGTGACCGAGTCCGTGAGGCAAGAACATGGCGTGAGCACCTGCCTTCACAGCCTCCTCCGTGTCACCCTTGGCGAGCCCCAACTCCTTCAGTTTTTCAAACATCAAGCGACATACGGCGAAGTGAACGTCGGCATACTTCACGCCTGGTTTAGCCACCTCCAAGGTATAGTCGTGGCAAGCCTCCACGATAGAGTAGATTTCCAACTGGCGCTGGGTGAACTTACCGCTCACAGGCATCGTACGGGTATTGTCGGAACAATAGTTGTTGATCGTCTCTGCACCAGCGTCGCAAAGAGCCAGTCTGCCTGCCTCCAAGACGCTCATGCTAGGATTGCCGTGCATGATTTCGCCGTGCTGGGTGAAGATGGTAGGGAAACTGACCATCGCACCGTAAGAGTTGGCGATACCATCCACCTGACCGCCCACAAACTTCTCCGTCACGCCAGGACGAGTCAACTTCATGGCAGTGGTATGCATCTTGTAGCCGATGACGGCGGCACGTTCCAGTTCCTCGATTTCCTCAGGCGTCTTGGTGGAGCGCATCTTCACTACTGCCTGAATGAGTTCCATAGAAGCCTCCTCCTTCTGCTGGTTAGGATGGATGCCGAGGAGGTCGAATATCTGGAGCTTGATGTCGTAGCGATAAGGAGGCAAGAAGTGAATCTTGCGCTTCTTCGACATGGCATCGTTGCAGATGGTCTTCAAGCTCTTCATCGGAGCGGTGTTGTGGATGCCCACTTGCTCTGCGAGGTCGTGAACGCTCTCCACGCTGCCATACCATACGATGTCCTCAATGTCAATATCGTCACCTATCAAGGTCTCTATGTCGTTGTCAATGTCGATGACACCCACAAGTCCGTCACGCTGCTGTCCGAAATAATAAAGGAAGGAAGAGTCCTGACGGAATGGGTAATAACCATTGTTAGGGAAATTACAAGGTGAGTTGTTATTTCCGAAAATCAAAACTACGCCGCTCTTGACAAGCTTTTTCAACTCTTGTCGGCGCTGGATGTAAGTGTCCTTACTAAACATATTTTTAGATTTTTACTAATTTTGCTGCAAAGTTAGCAATTATTTCCCGAAAAATGCGTACCTTTGCAATCAAAATCGCATAAATAGTGAGAATTTATAAATAATTAATAGATTCCAGCTACATTCTTGTAGTGTGATGCGAACAACAGGTTACGAATTCTTAGTAAAACAATAGTTATATGAAGTTAGGAAAGAATGTGGGTTTGGTGTTGGAAGGTGGCGGAATGAGAGGTGTCTTCACCAGTGGCGTGCTCGATGCCTTCATGAAGTATGACTTATACTTCCCATACGTGGTGGCGGTGTCGGCTGGTGCCTGCAATGGCATGTCGTATATGAGTCGCCAACCTCGTCGTGCCCGTATCTCCAATATCGACTACCTTTCTCGTTATCAGTATATTGGCATCCGCCATCTGGTAACGCAAGGTTGCATCTTCGACCGCAAGTTGCTCTACGATAAGTTTCCTAACCAACTGCTTCCCTTCGACTTCGACACTTATTTCAAGTATGCCGACCGATTTGAGATGGTGACGACCAACTGCCTGACGGGGCAGGCGATGTATCTGAAGGAGGCGCACGACCGCCAGCGAGCCTTGAACATCGTTCGTGCCTCCAGTAGTCTGCCTTACGTGAGCAAGATTGTGAATGTGGATGGCATCCCGATGCTGGATGGTGGTATCGCCGACAGCATCCCTGTGCAGCGTGCCATCGACTTGGGACATGAGCACAACGTGGTGATTCTCACTCGCAACAAGGGGTGGCGTGATACCGGTAAGGATCGCAAGATACCTTATTTATATAAGAACTATCCGCGCCTTCGTGTCGCCTTGAGCCATCGCCACAAGTCTTATAATGAACAGATTCAGCTCATCGATGACTTGGAGACAGCGGGCAAGATTACCTGCATCCGCCCGATGCGACCATTGGAGGTGGGACGTATGGAGAAGGACACCGATAAGTTGGAGCGATTATACGAAGAAGGCTTTGCACTGGGCGAGGCATTTTGCAAAGAGTATTTATAAGGTATTTGTCAGGATAGAAGTTCCTAAAAACAACAAAGCCATTCTGTAGTTGCAGAATGGCTTTGTCGTAAAATGCTATTTCTCTTCGAGCAAGTCAGGACGCAATCGTTTGGTGCGTTCCATAGCTTGGTCAAATTCCCATTGTCTGATTTTCGCCTCATTGCCGCTGAGCAATATCTCTGGCACCTTCCATCCCTTGTAGTCGGAAGGACGGGTGTAGATAGGAGCAGCGAGGATGTCGTCCTGGAAACAGTCGGAGAGGGCACTCTGCTCATCGCTGATGACTCCCGGTACCAGTCGGATGACGGCGTCGGATATGACAGCGGCAGCCAGTTCGCCTCCAGTTAATACGTAGTCGCCTAACGAAATCTCACGAGTGATGAGATGGTCGCGAACTCGCTGGTCGATGCCCTTGTAATGGCCGCAGAGGATGATGAGGTTGCCCTGCATCGACATCTCGTTGGCGATTTTCTGGTTGAAAGTCTCGCCGTCAGGAGAAACATAGATGACGTCGTCGTATTCTCGTTCTGCTTTGAGGGCAGAGATGCAGCGGTCGATAGGTTCGCATTGCATCACCATGCCGGCGCTTCCGCCGTATGGGTAGTCGTCCACTCTTTTCCATTTATCCAATGTGTAGTCACGCAAGTTGTGGAGATGAATCTCTGCGAGACCCTTCTTCTGAGCACGTGCCAGGATGGACTCGTTGAAGAATCCCTCCAGCATCTCAGGCAATACTGTGATAATATCTATTCTCATATTGAATGCAAAGATAATATAATTTGAGCAAGTAGCCAAAAGATTCTGCTATTTTTTTTCAGTAGAAAGTTTTTATGTATAGGAATGAAAAATAAGCTCTGTTAAAATAATTCGTAGGCTTTCTGCAGATTTGCCTTCTTATAAACTGAGTGAGGAAATAGAGTTTGGGCAAGGAAAAATTTCTCCTTGCCCAAGCGCAAATTTTTCCGTGGGCAGGGAAAAATGAAAGTGGGGTAAACAAAAAATGCGAATTCGCATTTGAAATGTATTGTAAAGAATTATGTGTCTTACTTGATGATAACCTTCTTCTTTCCGATGATGTAAACTCCCTTGGTGAGCTGACTAACATCTGTGCCCAAGTAGCGACCATCGAGGGTGAAGATACGTGTATCCTTCTCCTGATTCTGCTGGATGACAGGGCTGTCGATGCCTGTAGCATAGTCCTTGAGATAATCGAAGGTAATGACGCCGTCGGCCTCCTTGATGTTGTAGAAAGGCTTTTTCAATGTACTGTTGTTGAGTTTGACACTCAAAAGTTCAGTCACCTTTTTAGTACCTGGGAATGGATCACCTTGGAGACTTTCCTTGTACTCATAGTCTGTCCATTGTTTGCCATCACCATGGTTGTAGTCAGAGATAACATAACCATCAGCAGGAACAATCATGACTTTAGGTCTGCCTATGGTGTTATTGGGATTGTCAAAAAGGTTGACATCTTTAGTGCCATAGTCAATTCGCCAAATCAGCATACCTGTGTTGTAAGCATTTGCAATCCCATTCCACCATCCGCCTTTTTGGATATTTTGGATAAGAAGGTATTCGTCATTTTCTCCATTAATCTTGTAAGCAGTTCTCTCTTTATAGTAGGAATTTAATGTAACCTGTTTGGCTTCATCTCCTAATTCTACAGGTGTAGCCCATCCCATGGCATCCATTTCCCAAGGTGAATAAGGAGTAGGGCAGTAGCCGCCATTAAAAGTATATTCTCCTCCATCCATCAAATCCCACATTTCTGGGTTTTGGTTATCTACTTTTGATGCGTCAACAGTAGGGTAAAGGTCGGGCAGACCGAGCGTGTGAGAGAATTCATGGCAGAACAGTCCGATTCCGCTAAGTAAGAAACCGTTCTTTTGGTTCAATTCCCGTCCAAAGTTGAGTTCTGCATGAACTCCAAATCTGCAGACCTTTTTGCCGTCATAGGTTCCGAAACTGTCATTGCCAGGTCCAGACTTTGGCCAAATGTCATTTGGATTGCCCGACATGCTGGCAGGATAGCCTGCGTATATGATATACACGAGATCTACCATTCCGTCACCGTCTGCATCATATCGTGAAAAGTCAACATCTTTATCGGCTGCTTTACAGGCATCGCTGACAAGGTCATAGGTGTTGTCTTTGTCACCTTGTCCATAGTAAAGAGAAGAATGATTGAGTTTATACGGACCTACGACATCAAACTGTGGAGTGTATGAGCCCTTACTCATGTCGTAAAAATAGTCAGAAACACTTCCTTTGTTGCGTAAGTTCTTATTATTGTATGAACCTGTATATGCCTCATACCCATCGGGTAAGGCGTCCTTAACATTTCCTTTGAGAAAGTGTTCAAAAACATTCTTGGCTTTCTCTCCACTTTGGAAGGGTGTGTCAGAAAACTCAACCAGAATAACCAATGCTTTTGGACTACCACTATGTGGAAAATACTTCACTCCATTGTTTCCAATACCCATTGCTTTTGCTGGTGATGCCTTTTGAATGGCATAACTTCTAAAGCGTGAAAGGTCTTGCTTTTTGATGGCTTTGATTTCTGCAGGCACACGTTTGTTAGCATTGTGGGCAATAAATTTTGTAGCTTTCAATGTGCCGTATGAGGTAGTTTCTGCAATATAGTAGTTGTTTCCTTCTTGTACAAGAAGAACTCCGTCCTCTGTGGTGAGCCAATTGAAATGTTCGTCACCATATATTCTGACGTTCAATTCTGTTCCGTCGCTTTGGGTAACAGTGATAATGCCAGAGTATGCTTTTGCAGCAAAGCCGCTTGCGATGCCCATCAGAGCAAATGCAATGCTAAGTAAAATCTTCTTCATATAATGATTTTTAATTATTAATGCTAATTTCGTTTGATGGATGCTTTATTTGAATGCTAAATGATAACTTTATTTGTTTGATAGAAATTTCTTTATTTGAAAAAATATTGTCCCTTCTTCTGGGTCTGGTGACCAAACTCGATGGCATGGTGCGGACAATGGTGGTAACAATTGAAACATGTGAGGCAGTCGTCATGATGCAGCCATACAGGCATTTTCCCTTTACCGCCATCAATATCTCCAACGGGACAGACATGGGCGCAGATGCCACATTTCACACATTTGTCTGCTGTGACGTGAAAACGCTTGTCTGTAATGAGAACTTTTTCAAAGAAACCACCCACAACCTTGGTGAAAAACCATGGAATAGGACCTTTTACCAATCTGCAGATACCTTCCTTACGATTGAAAATCTCCTCGCTGATTTCTGCCAGTTCCAAAGCAGACTTCTCCTTTTTCCGAATCTCCTTTTCCTTCGGATCGACATCCATGAAAGGTAATCCTACGTATGACTCAGGCATGATGAGAGAGAAGGAAGAGGCTACCTCATGCACTCCGATATTCGATAAGGAAGAATTGGAGGCAATCGTTTCGTTGAGATTCTCTATGGTCAGTCCGATACTGTCACCAGCCGTACAGACTGCATAGGCGTAAACGGGGCTTGGAACTGGCGATTCATGGTTGGGGTGCACTTCTTCAGTTGGTAGATTGACCTGAAGTTTAGCTATAAATTCCCTGACAAGTCTTGGAACCCTCCAACCATGAACGGGGAAAACGAAACCAAGCCGTTCACCTTCTTTCAAGATGAACGGCTCAGTCTTATCGACGCCTGATGTCTTCATACGCCTCATTTCCTCGGTGATGTCTATCAGTCGCTCTTGCGTTGCGGAAGCCAAGCGGATGGCTGCCCAACGGGTATTTCCTGTTCCAGAAAAATAGAATATCATTCTTTCTCTCTATACATTATTATATATATAGTGCCAAGAAGGAATTATTGCTTGGTCTCCTCGGTCATCACACCCTCGATGTAGAGACGAGTCATCTCCACGTTGCCATTGCTGCGCACGGTGATAGACTTCTTGAAGTGACCAGGGAACATGCCCTTGCCATTGTAGGTGACGGTGATGGTACCCTTCTGACCAGGAGCGATAGGCTGCTTGGTGTAAGAAGGTACGGTGCAACCGCAACTGGCGATGGCTTGGTTGATGACCAATGGCTTGTTGCCTACGTTGGTGAATGTGAAGGTGGTCTTCTGAACGGGTGACTTCTCACTGAAGTTGCCAAAGTTGTGTACCACCTTGTCGAACTTGATTTCTGCTTGTGCACTGGCTGTTGCTACCATGGCAACGAGCATCGTAAGTGCTAAAAATAGTCTTTTCATATCCTATTTATTTTTATATTCTCATTTGGTTTTTGCCTATTTGGATGCAAAGTTAAACATAAAGTTTAGTATTGCACTACTTTTAGGCTACTTTTTTACATTATTTTATACATATTTCTTCAAGAACTTGCCTGTCAGGCTCTTTGGGCACGCTGCCACTTCCTCTGGCGTACCAGCCACCACGAGGCTGCCGCCCTTGTCGCCGCCCTCTGGTCCGAGGTCGATGATGTAGTCGGCGCACTTGATGACATCGAGGTTGTGCTCGATGACTACCAGGGAATGCCCACGCTCTATCAAGGCATTGAAGGCGTGGAGCAGGCGCTTGATGTCGTGGAAATGCAAACCGGTCGTTGGCTCGTCGAAGATGAAGAGGGTAGGCTCCTGGTCTTCCTTGCCGATGAAGTAGGCGAGCTTCACACGCTGGTTCTCACCACCTGAGAGGGTGCTGGAGTTCTGACCGAGCTTGATATATCCGAGACCTACCTCCTGGAGAGGGCGCAGGCGGTTGACGATGACACGGCAGAAGTCGAAGTCGCCGTCATTGTGCTGGTTTTTCTCATCGCTGAAGAACTCTATCGCCTCGTTCACGGTCATGTTGAGCACATCGTTCACATCCTTTCCACCGAAGTGGACATCCAGGATGTCGTGCTTGAATCGCTTGCCCTTGCAAGCCTCGCACTGCAACACGAGGTCTGCCATAAACTGCATCTCGATGGTTACGTATCCTGCTCCCTTGCACTCCTCGCATCTTCCTCCCTCGGCATTGAAGGAGAAGTATTGAGGCGTAAAACCAAGCTGCTTGGCGAGCGGTTGGTTGGCGAAGAGCGAGCGGATGGCATCGTATGCCTTCAAGTAGGTGGCAGGGTTGCTTCGGGTACTCTTTCCGATAGGGTTCTGATCGACAAACTCCACGTGCTTGATGGCATCGAGGTCGCCCTCCATCGCTGTAAACTCGCCCGGTGCATCCGACACCAAGTCGAGGTGGCGGCGCATGGCAGGGTAGAGGATGCCCTTGATGAGCGAACTCTTGCCCGAGCCGGAGACACCTGTCACCACGGTGAAGACGTTGAGCGGTATCTTGACATCGATGCCACGGAGATTGTTCATCCTCGCTCCCTTGATGTCGATGAACTGGTTCCAGGCACGGTGGCTGGTAGGTCGCTCTATCTCCTCGCTGTGGGTGAGGTACTTGATGGTATAGCTGTCGGGATATTTCTCCAGAAGCTTCTTCTGTTCCGCAGGGTCTGTGGTGGAATATTCGGAGGAAGGTCCGGCATAGACCAACTTGCCTCCGAGTCGTCCTGCGTCTGGACCGATGTCTATCAGATAGTCGGCGGCACGCATGATTTCCTCATCGTGCTCTACTACCACCACGGTGTTGCCCAACTCTTGTAATTCTCGGAGCACCTTGATGAGGCGGTCGGTGTCACGGCTGTGCAGCCCGATGCTTGGCTCATCGAGGATATAGACACTGCCTACGAGCGAAGAACCGAGACTGGTGGTCAGGTTGATGCGCTGGCTCTCACCTCCCGAAAGGGAATTGGAGAGGCGGTTGAGGGTGAGGTAGCCCAAGCCTACGTCGAGGAGGAACTGGAGGCGGTTGGTGATTTCCGCCAAGAGTCGCTTGCTCATGCTTTTCTCATGCTCGGTCAACTCCAGTTGAGTAAACCAAGTGGAGAGGTTGGCTACCGACATATCTACGAGTTCGGTGATGCTCTTGCCGCCAATCTTCACATAGTTGGCTTCCTTCTTCAGTCGGGTGCCATGGCAGTCAGGACAGATGGTCTTGCCACGGAATCGGCTCAGCATCACGCGGTATTGTATCTTGTATTGGTTCTCCTTCACCATGCGGAAGAACTCGTCGATGCTCACCCTCTCGTGTGGGTCGAGGTTTTTCTCGGAAGGCAGTCCGTGCCACAGCCAGTCTTTCTCCTTCTGGGTCAGTTCGTAGTAAGGCTTGAAGATCGGGAAGTGGAACGGTTCGGCACGGCGGATGAACTCCTTGAGCCACATGCCCATCTTCTCGCCTCGCCAGCAAACCACGCAACCGTCGTAGAGGCTGAGGGAGGTATTAGGGATGACCAACTTCTCGTCGATGCCGATGATGCTTCCGAATCCCTCGCAGGTAGGACAAGCACCGAGTGGAGAGTTGAAGGCAAACATATTGTCTGATGGCTCCTCGAAGGTGATGCCGTCAGCCTCGAAACGAGTGGAGAAGTCGTAGGTGATATGGCTAGGGAGGAAGAGGAGTCGGCATGCGCCATCGCCCTCGTAGAAGGCGGTCTCGGTGGAATCCATCAAGCGGCTGATGTCGTCCTTCTCATCGCTCACCGAAGAGCGGTCGATGACGAGGTAGATGTCCTCATTGTGCTGAGCCATCAGCTCCTTGAGCTTTTCGCCGCTAGCCTCCAAGAGCTGGCTGTCGGCTGCGGAAAGGAAGTCCTCGATGCGGACGAACTCATCCTTGTGCATGATTCGGGCATAACCTTCCTGGATGTACATCTCCAGTTGTTTGCTGAGGCTGCGTCCCTCGATGACATGGATAGGGGCGAGGATGACGAACTTGGTGCCCTTGGAATACTGTCGGGTGCATTCGAGTACATCCTCTGTGGTATGGCGTTTCACCTCCTGTCCGCTGATAGGCGAGTAGGTCTTGCCGATGCGGGCAAAGAGCAGACGGAGATACTCGTATATCTCTGTGCTGGTGCCTACGGTGGAACGAGGGTTGCGAGAAATCACCTTCTGTTCGATGGCGATGGCAGGAGGAAGACCTTTGATGAAGTCACACTCCGGCTTGCTCATTCGTCCGAGAAACTGTCGGGCGTAAGAGGACAATGACTCCACGTAGCGGCGTTGTCCCTCGGCATAGAGTGTGTCGAAAGCCAATGATGACTTACCCGACCCGGAGACACCCGTGATGGCAACGAACTTGCCCTGTGGTATCTTCACGTCGATATTCTTGAGGTTGTTGGCCCTCGCTCCTTTTATCTCGATAAACTTCATTTTAATGTATAATTTATAATGAATAATGTATAATTAGGCTAGCGCCATTGGTGCTATTGAATTCTTCACTCTTCACTCTTCTCTCTTCACTTACTCATGGTGGTAGGGTTCACCCTTGATGATAGTGCAGGCACGATAGAGGGCCTCGGTGAAGATGAGGCGCACCATCTGGTGGGAGAAAGTCATCTTGGAGAGGGAAATCTTCTCGTTGGCACGGCTATAGACGGCATCGGAGAAGCCGTAGGGACCACCGATGACGAAGACGAGTCGGCGAGCTGTCGCTTGCTTGCGCTCCAGCCACTTGGCATATTCGATGCTTCGGAACTCCTGCCCGTGCTCATCCAGCAAGACGACGGTATCGGATGGTTGGATGAGTTTGAGGATGAGTTCTCCCTCACGCTCCTTCTGTTGCTGTTCGCTGAGGCTCTTGGTGTTCTTGAGCTCAGGGATGGTAGTGATGGAGAAGGGCATGTAGTGGGTGATGCGCTCGGCATAGTCCTTGATGCCAGCGATGAAATGCTTGTTGACGGTCTTTCCGACCAAAATGAGTTCTGTCTTCACGATGAATGTTTAGCTAATATATAATTTATATTCTGTGTACTTAAAATTGGTATCCCACGGTGATGCCTGCGCCAATGTTGATCTTTGTGATGGCAAACACAGTACCGAGCAGGTCTTCTACATCATCCATAGGTCTGTAAATATCCCTAAAGCCTATCTCTGTAAAGATTCCCACTTTGAAATGTTGCTTAATGATAGCATTAGCTCCCATGTTAATTCCATAATCGAAACGGCTTTTCAAGCGACCTTCACTGCTGAATGCATTCACCTCGCTTTTTGTCACTTGACCATCTATTGTTGTGGTGCTATGGCTCGTGCCGCTCAGTCCATAAGCCAAGTAGGGTCCCATCAGTACTGACATATAGAAAGGGCCATCTTTGGAACCAGCCACATCCACCGTAAAGCGTAAAGGTATGTCAAGATAATGTGCTTTGGTGCTATACTCCTGCTTGGTGCTATTTACCGTCTTCTCAGACCCATGGTTGCGGAACGACCAATATAGACCAGGTTCAAATCCCCATCGCGACTGCCCGAAGGGAATGTGTACGTCGACACCAGCCAAGCCACCCAAGGCCGAGTTTCCCTTCAGACCAGCATTGATGCTTATCTTCACGTGTTTTTCCTGTGCCAGTTCGCTCGTCTTGGTATAGTTCTCCTGAGCCCATGCACTGGTTGTCATCAAGGCAAGCAATGCCAATGAAAATAATTCCTTTATCATAGCTGTAATAATTTAATACATTATTCTATTGCAACAAGTTTTTCCTTCTTGCATTTTTCTAAATAGGACATAGTCGTATCTTTAAATGCTCTCCAAATATCTAAATGCACTGGAAGATAGTCGTCAAAGTATTGGCAGACATATTCGATTTCAAAAACAAGTCTGAAGTCATTGTCATCACATTCGGGGTGTACTTCCTTTTTTGTCCCGACCCTTGCAATTCTTATGATGTACAAATCCCGAACTCCTTTGCGTTTGATATATGGCATAAAATAGTACAACTTGTTCAATGCGATAGTTGATGGAAATTTCTTTCCCGTATAATACACCTTTGCTGATCGGTCAAGATATTGGTCGATATTGTCAGCTTTCACTAAGCTGATCAAAACATTCTTTGTCAAGTCCAAACCACCATCCAATGAAGTATATCCCTTTGTCGTTGCGTAATCCTTGTTCTCTACAATATCTTTCGGATATTTTTTAATGATCTCTTCAAAGTTTATAAGATGCACAGTCTCAACATTCGCTTTCTTATCGTTTGCTTTGATGGCATCTTGTAAAGCTTCGGATATATGCCACATCAGTACAGGAGGAATGGCATTGCCTATTTGCTTGTATGATTTTGGCTCCGAGTCATTTAATAAGAAGTTGTCAGGAAACGACTGGATGCGTGCCGCTTCTCTAGGAGTAAAACGACGATATAATTCTTTGGTGGCATCAACCAACAAAATAGGATCTCGTGAGTTCATGCTTGTCTTGGCAAGATGAGCCGTGACAGTTAAGCAAGGTGTGCTTAGGTCTTGCCATAACCCACGCTTCATATTGTTTTTTGCATTTTTTACTCCTTGTACAGCTCTTTCTGAAAAGTAATATTTAGACTCAGGAATGGCCAATTCGTCTATTACAGCACTTAAAGGAGTATAATTTCCTTCATGTGTTGTCGCCTTAGGATATTCAAAGGTGTAGTCCAAATCTTTTCTGATGCCAACAATAATAACACGTTCGCGTCTCTGTGGAATGCCATACTCTACAGCCTTTATCAGTTTGTATCGAACATTATACCCCATAGCTCTAAACTCGTCCAAAATCTTGGTGATGATAGCACCTTTCTGTAAGGTCATCAACCCTTTTACATTCTCACAGACAAAATATTTAGGTTGTTTCTCTTTCAGAAATCTTACGATTTGTTTATACAGATTGGCACGTGCATCATTTGTGTCCTTTGTGGGGTTGACCGTACTAAATGATTGACAAGGAAAGCCACCTATCATAACGTCAACGTCCGGGATATTGCTAAAATCCACATCACAAATATCTGCACACTCAGCCTTATGCACAAAATTTTTGTTATACGTATCAACAGCGTATTTGTCAAAATCTAATGCATATACAATCTCAAAGTCCAATTTTTTATAGTCTTTGCCTAAATAATTAAATCCACCAAGGAGACCTAAATCAGAACCTCCACATCCACAAAATAAAGAAGCTACTTTACTTACCATACCTAAATTCAATTACATTTGAATCAAAATTCATTTGATAGATAGTAGGATAAACTTCAATTAGTCCTTCTTCTGCCTTTTTGAATGGATTCTGAATCCTAACTATAATCGTCTTATTCTTAGTGAAATATACTCTGTATATATTGTAATATTCACCATATTGTTCTGCAGCAATCCACTCCTTTGCAGTTATGTTGAGAGAGTCGCCCCAATTCTTGTCAAATTTAGGCTCGGTTACACGTTTTGTGGACTTGACTTCAATGTATCTTGCGAACTCAGGCTTCTTTGGATTTTCGTCTCCTTCGATAGAAGATATATCATATCCTAAGCCTTTTGTCTTGCCAAGCAAAAGAACCTTGTTTACCAAACGCTCCTTGAAATTTCTAATTCTTTCTTGTTCCAGTTTGAAGACTAAAGCTTCACCCTCATCTCCTAAGTCAACGGTAGATTTGAAAGCACCGCCTTGTGCCTTTAGTCCCTCACGTCCTGCAATTTCTACTTCTGGATCAAAAACAGTCTTTATATCATACAGTTCCTTGTTGAATTTACCATAATACTCTCGCCAATCATTTAGTAAGGCTTTTCTTCCATCCAATGTGTTAAGATCATAATCGTAACAATTAAACTCCACTTTTCCATTGGCTTTCAAAAAGAGAGCGATAGCTTTGCTCTCTTTAGAGTTCAACCAAATATAAGTTTGGTCACACTCTATGATATTGGCAAGTTCCAACATATTAAACTGTTCCCTAATGTGTTGCCAATCTTTAGAACCACTGAGCTTATCTCGTTTAATCTTTTTGCTTCTATCTTCAAGAATGCGATTATAGACTATCTCACATGGTACATTTCCTTGTAACACATCGAGATTGTTCAGCACATAATAACCTATTTCTTGTTGTGTGAGAAGTACTTTGGCAGGTTGCTTCTCTGCATAGTACAATAAAGAAACAACGTAGCAATAAGGCTTGATGTTTAACTTGTTCTCGACATCGTCTTTGACGAATTGAATCCATTTTGCTCCGTTGGGAAACTGAAAGTTCAAACATACATTTTTGAAGAATGTTGGAAAATCGTGATTCTCAACAAGATATTTGCAAGATTCGGATTCATATATGATAACACCATCATTCTCTTCTATGGGATAATATAATCCTAGAAGAGTACCTGCGATTTCCGTCAAGTGATTGTCTATAGTCTTCTTATTGGAATCAGACAAATTGTTGTATGCTTCTGTTTCAAAAAGTGCCTTGGACAAATGCTTGCGAGCAGAAGTCTTAAACGCATTTTCTTCGCATGGACAGTATTTGTGTACTATATTGGCGTATAGAGGCAGTAAGTCCTCCATGTCGGTCTGACTTTTGCCTCTAATGATAGTACATCTATATTGATGCTCTGGTATATACATAATTATAAATATTTTTTTAGTTGTAGTGCTAGTGCTTTTGCCATAAGTGGAGGCACCGCATTTCCTACTTGTTTTAATTGACTTCCTTTGTTTCCAATAAATAAGAACTTATCGGGGAATGACTGAATTCGGGCAGATTCCCTAACAGTTGGTACTCTATTATATAGATAGTGAAAATGGTGATTATGTCCACAATCTATTGTGAAACTCGGTTTCTTACTATTTAGTCGTGTCCATGCTATGTGAACCTTTCTCGTTTGTTGAAGTTCCAAGGGAAGATCTTTGTAGTTACCACCGTCTGGTACCATTGCAATGATTTCTTTGGTTCTGTCATTGTGAATCGTAATCTCATGATTGAAAACCCCATTGCTTCCTGTTCTTATATACTCTTGATATGAGTTGTTTGCCTTAGAAGGATAAGGTGCCCCTTCGGCAAGAGTACCTTCTGGCAAGTCATCAAGTGCTTCCTTTGAGGTTATCTTTGGACAATCTAGAGGATTAGGAAAATCATATTTGTCTCCATTTAGCAAACCTACAAAGACTGCACGTCGGCGATTTTGAGGAACGCCATAATTTGATGCAAGTACTACTTGGACATTTATTTTATAACCTAAATCTTCAAAATCTCTAAAGATGGCATCCTTTATAGCTCCACCACCAATGGACAAAATATTGGGTACATTCTCCATAACAAATGCATTTGGCTTGAAATATTCCACCATTCTGACGAATCCCTTGTATAGTTTATTTCGTTCATCATCAACTATACGTTTTCCTGCAATGGAGAATCCTTGACATGGAGGTCCCCCAATAATGACATCGACCTTGTTGTTTCCAATATGCTTTTGCACATCTTCTCCACGAAGTCTTGCCATATCTGCACATAAGGTCTTGCTGTTTTTGTGGTTGTAAGCGTATGTTTTCAGCGCATCTTCCCAAATGTCAATGCCCATGAGAACATTGTATCCAGCCTCCTCAAATCCAAGAGAAAGCCCACCACATCCACAGAAAAGGTCTAAGACATTATATTTTTGTTCTATATTGTTCATCTTGTATATTATCTTTAGTTTGCAAAATTACGGAAAATAGCAGAAATAACAAAAAAAATAAGCAATTATTTCTCGTAATCTTTTGTTGGTTGCATGGAATGCATACTTTTTATGCCGCATGCTTGTGTTATGGGAGCGAACTCAAAAAAACTCTTCACTCTTCACCCAATCGCTCGAAACACCGATAAACACTGGTGGTTCGAGAGGTGAAGAGAGCATCCTCACTCTTCACAACTCTTCACGTCTCTTCACCACTCTTTCCATTTTTTCTCTCTTTTGGTCGTCTATAATGCCAAGCATTGGTCATCTATAATGGCAAGCGTTGATCGTCTATGATGCTTGGTACTCTTCGTCTATGACACTAGGTGGAAGGAATGATAGATGTTCGGAGGTGAAGAGTTGGTAAGCGGCTCCGCGTTTATACCAAGAGATGTGAAGAGACGTGAAGAGTAAAAATTCCTCTTCACGCCTCTATCTAGTTGAAATATAATATGTTAGAGCAAAAATGTGAAGAGGTGAAGAGTTGACCCCGATTCTTGTTTCGTTTTTTTGTTTACGAGTCGGAAATGTTCTATTTGTCGGGCTTGAAAATCTTCCTGCTCACGCAGAGAAATGTGTCTGCCTAGGGCGCAATTTTGCCCTCGCCTAGGGCAGTTTTGCGCCCTAGTTGGGCAAAATCCCAAAGCTGGGCTTTAGCAATCGCAACTCTCGGAGAAAGCAATTGGAAAGCTAAGAGTTAGAGGTGTGGAATGCGAGCATGATGAGCGTAACTCTTAGCGTTCTGAACCTTCTCTGTAGGAATTAGAACAAAATAATTCAATTTTTTCTCGTAATCTTTTGTAGGTTTGAGTAAAATGGGTACCTTTACGCCCAAATAATAATTGAAAAACAATGGCAATGAAAAAGTTAAAGAAACAACAGAATGCAGATGAAGATGAATTTTCTTATCTGCGATTTATAGAAGCTAATCTTCCTGGGTATGATTCAGACGACAGGGTGTTGGGGTGTGATATCCTATTTCGTTATTTGGCTGGGGAAGATGTGTCAGATGATGACTTGGAATCGATTCGCCACGATTTTGCGGATAAGTCAGAGGTCTTGGAGGAGTTGAAGAGAATGGAGGTGCTGCTGTTTTCAGAGGCATTGGATAGTTTCTACTCTGAGTATTGGAAAATCGGGTAGGAGGTAAATGTTACTCATAAGAGGCATTTTCCTCCTACTTTTGCATTTACCGACCTCCCACACCACCGTACATGCGGTTCCGCATACGGCGGTTCCTACTTTGGGTGCCATTCGACATACGAACCCATCAGCGTGGCATACCCAGCCTTGCGAAGACTATCATTGTCGATAGCCTTTGCCAAAATAGGACTGGCTGCAATACGCCAATACCCAAGACGGCTGTTGCCCCACATATAGGCTTGGTATTTATCTATACCACACCTTACGAGGTTGGCGATTCTCGTCTTGACTCTCTTCCAAGACTTCCATATACACATGCGTATTCGTCTGCGTAGCCATTCGTCCGTTTCTTGAAGCAGCCGCTTCATATTAGCTAGGCGGTAGTACCCCACCCATCCTCGTATGTATTCCTTTAGCTTTCGCTTCCGTTTAGCATATCCCCATCCATTGCTCCGACTCGTAAGCTCTTTTAGTCGGGCTTTCATCTTTGCTTTGGATTTGGGATGCACAGTCAGTTGGCATTTGCCTTTGGATACATAGAAGGAGTAGCCGAGATATTTCACACCACGCACATACGAGACGACCGTCTTCTCCTTGTTCACCTTGAGGTATAGTTTACCCTCGATGAACTTGGTGATGGACTCCTTGACTCGCATTGCTGCTCGCTTGGACTTACAGAATATCATCGAGTCATCTGCATAACGAACAAAGGGAAGACCTCGGCGTTCGAGTTCCTTGTCCAACTCGTTGAGCATGATGTTGCTCAACAAGGGACTCAACGGTCCTCCTTGGGGAGTTTCCTCCTCACTTGCCTCGAACAAGCCCTTGTTTATCACGCCACTGCGAAGATATTTGTGTATAAGGCTGACAACCCTCCCATCCTTGATGGTTCGGCTTAGGATTTCTATGAGTTTGCTATGACTCACCGTGTCGAAGAAGCGTTCCAAGTCCAAATCGACAACGTATATATAGCCATTGTCGATTATCTTCTGCGCTCCCCTAAGTGCATCGTGGCATCCTCGCCTTGGGCGGAAACCATAGCTCCGTGGCGAGAACTGTCGCTCATAGATGGGTGTCAAGGTTTGGTTGATGGCTTGCAGCACCAATCGGTCAACCACGGTGGGGATGCCCAACAGGCGCTTCTTGCCGTTGTCCTTCGGTATCTCTACTCGACGGACTGGGTTCGGACGGTATGAACCGTCCTGCAAGGAACGTATCAGAGAATCCTTGTTAGCCAAGAGCCAAGGGAGGAGTTCCTCACAAGACATCTTGTCGATACCGCCGCATCCCTTGTTGCGAACCACAGCCTTGTAGGCTTGGTTCAAGTTGTCGGGACTAAGGATTCGCTCCAACAAGTGCTCCTTGTCGAATGGTACTTCCACGATGTTGTCTTCACACATCCACATGAAAGTCTGCGCTCCCCCATATCATTCGGATTCCGTCCTAGCTCTTTGGGGGCAGCCATTAACTTCTGCCAATGTTTTCTGCGTTCTTACTTTCATAAGGTATGTTTCAATTACTATCGTTTAATATAGGTTCTGTCCTTCATGCGCTATATCGAAAAGCACACTACTATGACATCTGCTGACTTCTCACGGCTAGCTTTACTCCTTGCCTTTCGCAACATAGCTATTCGACAAGTCCGTGAGACCTCCTCGGATAAGGGCATTGTCTTTCCATCTTATACCCACTTCATTTACACCAACCGTTCCGAATAGCTATTGGACTTTGATTTGTTTAGCAATCTCATCCACGGTCATATGCCTTGTATGAAGTTTCTGTACGTTAGGTCAGATGTTTGCCGCCGGCTTCTTTCAGATTCCACCTCACAATGGACACCCTTGCCATTGGCTAGGTAATTCCCGCTATTAGGGCTTACTAGGGACTTGCACCCATTAGACATTGCTCATGCCGAGCATACTAAAAGAAAAGACGAGGATGTGTCAAACATCCTCATCTTCACAGTCTTGCTTATTTCTTGTCTGCTCTCCAGCTAAATCCAAATCCCATTCGGTCTTTGTTCGTTAAATTAATACTATTTCTCTTCTTAGTTTGCAAAATTACGTAAAATCGCAGAAATAACAAAGAAATATGGCAAATATTTGCAGGAAATATTGGATGGTTGGCAAAAAATAAGTACCTTTATGCCCAAAAAATAACAAAAGACATTTGATATGGCTAAGAATAAGACTAAGAAACAGGCGAAGAAGCAACAGCCCCAACAGTTTCTCTCTCCAGAGCGATATGTCAGGGAGAAGGTGAGAGGCTTGGAGATAGGAGATTGCTACATGAGTGATGACCTATGGGAAACAGGTCTTGGTCATGTGGTGGTTACCCGTAAGCATAATGGCGGCAGAATCAGTGCGGCTGAATTTCTGGTTGATACTTATTGCCTCGGTGTGAGAGACTGTGGGTATATGCTCAGAATGGAGGATTATGAGCTGAATCATCTTCTCAATCGTATTGATAGGGCGAATGGCTTGCAGAAGATAAGTTACGAGGAGGCCCACAATATCGTGTATGGTGCGGTGGCTTTTGCAGAGGAGGGCGGCATCTCTCCTCATAAGGACTTTGCGTTGGCAGAGTATTTCCTGGAGGAGGACTTGGATGACATTCCTCTCATAGAGTATGACTTCGGCAAGGATGGCAAGCACTTCTTCGTGGCTAAGGACAATCTGGAACTTACCACTTATCTGCCTACCTTGCAATCCCATCTGGGTGAGGCCAACGTAGGGTGGACGATAGATGCAGAGATAGATGAGGATGAGGAGGAAGAAAAAGCGAATTTCCTGGGAGGCAATTCTGTTCCTTTCTATCAGTATAATGGCTACCCATATACCTATGAGAACCATTCATACCCTAATCAGTTGCAGCTGAAGCATCCCGAGGTTCTAGCCATCATGCAGAAGAAAGAGAATGTACTCTCCATTCCTGAAGATGAGTTGGAGGAGATTCTCTCGATTCCTCGTGAGGAGTTGGCGGCAGACTTGGAGCACATCATCTATTATGGTCTGGGACAGGCTAATGATGGCGTTGGCAACCTGAAGACTACTAGCGATGAGGTGCGTTCAGCCGTGGCCCATTCCGTCATGATATTGCGTGAGGTGGGCAACAGTACGACGAGCCTCGATGCCGTACTGGAGGTATTGCGTCAGTCGGATGCTATCTTTGATTATCTGGTGGGTGATGCGCAAACACAGGAATTGTTGCCAACCCTCATATTGCTGGGCAAGGACAATCTCCCTAAGCTGGAGGAGTTCCTTTACGCTACAGGGTTCTTGAATGGTAGCAAAACCTATGTGATGGAGGCTATGGTGGATATTGCCTACCACAATCCAGAGAAGAGGGAAGAGGTGTTGTCTATAATGAAGGCATTTGGTGAGCGAGCTTTGAAGGAGAAGTCGCAAGCCAAGTTTACTGATTATTCCTTGAATGGTTCGCTAGTTTATTCTTTGGTTGACATGCAAGCTCAGGAGTTTCTCCCGATGATACATACTTTGTACAAGGATAAGCTGGTAAGCAGGATGTCCTGTGGTCCATATCGTAATGTGCAGGAGGATATCCAAAATAGGTCTTGTCATCAACCATTCGACCTCTCCCTGCGTGAATGTTACGATTACATGGAGAGAGCATTCGGTTATAACTTTGAGGTATATCGTGAGGATTATTGATGAATATAGTAAATAAAGAAAAGGCGAGGATGCATTATCGGTATTGATGCCTCCTCGTCTTTTTTAATGCTTGTTTATTTGCCAGCATCTTCCTTCTCGTCCCTGTAATAGCCAGTGCCGATACGCTTGGGATTCTTCGGAAACCAACCTTTCTCGCAACGCTTGCGCTGTTCGAAGAGTTCGCCGATGCTCCAAAGGCAGCTGGCACCCACTACTCCGTGAAGGGCAGAGGTGAGGACATCCTCTATCAGAAAGGCGGCGGCAATGGTGCCGATTCCAACCACGAGGAAGACCCACCAATATTTGACTCCCGTGTAATATTCGGTCTTCAAAACGATAGGGTGGAAGAGACCTATCACGAGAAAAGTGCAAACGGCAATGATGATGCCAGTGAAATGTAATTCCATATCTTTTTAATCTTTTTGTTCCTTAAAGGATGACGTAATCTAGTCTGAAATCACCAGACAAAGTGATACAATCTTGTCCGAAATGTGACTAAATGTATTTCAGAATGCAAAAATACAAAAAAAAGTTCAATCTAGTTTTGTTTCTCTAACTATTTTTCATATCTTTGCAAAAGATAAGATGCACTCGGCAATTATTTCCGTCGATGACACCTTATTATATATATAGGAAAATTATCAAATTAATAATTAAATAACTATGGCTAATAACGCAGAATTAATCAAGCAGTGTGAGGAAAGAGCACAGCAGTGGCTCACTCCTGCTTTTGACGAAGAAACACGTAAGGAAGTACAGGCAATGCTCGATGCAGAGGACAAGTCTGCACTCGTAGATGCTTTCTATCAGAATTTGGAATTTGGTACAGGTGGTTTGCGTGGCATCATGGGTGCCGGCACCAACCGCATGAACAAGTATATCGTTGGTATGGCTACACAGGGCTTCGCCAACTACATCCTCAAGGCTTTCCCTGGACAGGACAACCTCTCTGTTGTCGTAGGTCATGACTGCCGCAACAACTCTCGCCTCTTCGCTGAGACCGTTGCCGCTATCTTCTCTGCCAACGGCATCAAGGCATATCTCTTCGAGGGTCTTCGCCCTACACCAGAGATTTCTTTCGCCATCCGTCAGCTCGGTGCCAAGGCTGGTGTCAACGTTACTGCTTCTCACAACCCTAAGGAGTACAATGGCTACAAGGCTTACTGGGAGGATGGTGCTCAGGTCTTGGCTCCACACGATACCGGTATCATCGACGAGGTGAACAAGGTGAAGATCGAGGACGTGAAGTTTGAGGCTAACTGGGACAAGATTCAGATCATCGGTGGTGAGATGGACTACGACTATATGACTGCCGTTCACACAGCCATGATCGACCAGGATGTCATCCTCCGTCAGAAAGACCTCAACATCGTTTATTCTGCTATGCACGGTACAGGTCGTGTCATCGTACCTATGTGTCTCCGTTCTTGGGGCTTCCAGAACATCAACGTTGTTCCTGAGCAGATGGTAGTGGATGGCAACTTCCCAACTGTAGTTTCTCCTAACCCAGAGAATGCTGAGGCTATGACCCTCGGTATGAAGCTCGGTACCAAGTTGAACGCTGACCTCGTAGTGGCTACCGACCCAGACGCTGACCGTTTGGCTATCGTTTGCCGTGACGACAAGGGTGAGTGGATGATTATCAATGGTAACCAGACTGCCATGATGTTCTGCTACTACATCATCGAGAACAAGAAGAAGTTGGGCAAGTTGAAGCCAACAGACTTCCTCGTTAAGACCATCGTTACCACAGAGGTCATCGCTGAGATTGCCAAGAAGAACCATGTGGAGCTTCGTGACTGCTACACTGGTTTCAAGTGGATTGCTCGTGAGATTGCTATCTCTGAGGGCAAGCAGGACTACATCGGTGGTGGTGAGGAGAGCTTCGGTTTCTTGCCATACGATAAGGTACGTGACAAGGATGCTCCTGCTTCTATCTGCCTCATCTGTGAGATTGCAGCTTGGGCTAAGGACCAGGGCAAGACTCTCTACGACCTCTTGATGCAGATCTATGCAGAGTATGGCTTCAGCAAGGAGTTCACCGTGAATGTCGTTCGTCCTGGTAAGACAGGTGCTGACGAGATCAAGCAGATGATGGCTAACTTCCGTGCCAACCCTCCTCAGGAGTTGGGTGGCAGCAAGGTGGTTACTTGGAAGGACTACCAGAGCTTGGAGGCTAAGCACGCTGATGGTACTGTAGAGAAACTCAACATGCCTACCACAAGCAACGTACTCCAGTGGTTCTGCGATGACAACACCAAGGTGAGCGTTCGTCCTTCAGGTACAGAGCCTAAGATCAAGTTCTATATCGAGGTAAAGGATCCATCCTTCAAGTGCGCTGGCTGCTACAACCGTTGCACCAAGGCTGCCGAGGAGAAGATCGAGGCTATCAAGAAGAGCTTGAATCTCGACTAAAGCTTGGATTTCAACAGATAAGAAGAACTTAAATCTCGACTGATATTTGAAGACGAGATTCATTCTTATATATTTTTCGCCCCATGCGTCAATTTCTGATGCATGGGGCGAAATCGTTTTGCGTATATTGCAATCATATCCTCCATACCCTTATTTTTAGTATAGTGCTCCTTACCTAAGCTGGATGCGTCCTTTCGGTATCGTTACCATCTTAACCAGCAGGAAGATGAGGATGATGGTGAGATAAATGAGGAATAGTTCCAAAAGGCTCAATTGGACGTTCTCTATGCTTGACCCCGGCAACATCGAGGTGAGTCGGAAGACGCTGTTGTCGAACTGGGTGATGCTGACAAGGCATCTGACAGCAAGATGCTGGAGTGTGGAGGCGAAGGCGGCAATCCAAGAGAACCACGATAGCCATGAAAAGGAGAAGAGCCATACAAAGGGCGACAGAATCAACAGAACAGCACAAAGATAGAGAATGAAGGTGGCTGACGGAATGGCGATGAAACTGGTGAGGAGTGAGTAGCAAGAGATTCTGCCAAAGTAAAAAGCGACGAGCGGAATCGTACCTATCTGTGCTGCTATGGAAAGGCATAGGAGATTCCATATCCATCGACTCCATGTGTGGGAGAAATGGAATAGGGGCGAAATGGATGGAAAGAAAACGAGGATGGACAAGACTGCCAGGAACGACATCTGAAAACTGATGTCGAAGAGATAGAGTGGGGAAATGAAAAGCATGATGATATAGGCAACGGCAAGATTGTTGACCGACAGGGCATCCTTCTGTGCGAGGATGGCGAAACTATAGATGCTAATCATCGTGGCAGATCGCACGGCACTCGCTGGCATTCCTATCAGCACGACATAACTCCAGATGGCGATGGTAGAGAGACTTATCGTCAAGATGGATTTCTTTCTGCCGCCGAGCAACAAGATGAACAGTTGGAAGATAATGCCGATATGCAGTCCGCTCACAGCCAAGACATGACTGGTACCAGCGATACTATAGGCATCCTTGGTCTCTTGGTCGAGTGCAGTTTTGTCGCCCAAAGCCATTGCTGAGATGACGGCATAGTCTTGGTTGGAGATATTCATCTCTTGCATCTTCGATTCCATCTGGTTTCTCCATTCACCAGCTTTGAGTTGGGTGCGGTCGAGGAGGGATAAGTCTTCGTAGGATTCTATGTGATAGGAATCGTGGCTCTTGTCGATAGCGTGTGAAGTGAGCGTGCCACCGATACAGCAAATGCAAAGATAGAGGGCGAGACATTGCCGCTGAATGTTCTTACGAAAGTAGAGGGCTATGCCAAAGAAGAGGAGGGTGCTGGCGAGCCAGGCGAGTGTGCTCCAAGGAGTATGGAGGTATCGGGCAGTCAGAATACCAACTGTTAGGAGTATGCCGATTCGGATGGCTGGGGTGAAGGATTGTTTGTGAAATGTCATCTTGTTTTCTGATATTTGGAATCATCAAGCAGAAAGTCTTCGGAATGATTTGGTCTCTCATTTGAAAGTCTTCGGAATATCTGTTGAGTCATCGAGTGAATAAAAAGGAAACTCCCTGTTCGAAGCGATAACTTCGGACAGGGAGTTTCGTCTTCTTGTATATTTAGTCGTTGACAAGCTTGAGATAAGCTCATCTTAAAAATGCCTTACTTGCTCAGATTGGCGATGGTAGCAATCATAGCAGCGATGCTAGACATGCTGGTACCGAGGCTCATCGTCTCAGCCATGCTCATCTTGCGCTTCAACTTGGCAGGAACGACAATCTCGCAGCCTGGCTGAACCTTGGCTCCATGGCTTACCTTAGCCACCTTGCCATTCATATATATAATGTATGCCTTGTTCTTGACAGCGTCGGAGGCAAAGCCACCAGCTTGGTCGATGTAGTAAGAGGCACGTTTGCCCTTCTCGTAACCTACCGTGTTGGCATACATCACAGCACCATTGATCTTCACAGTTCCATTGTATTGAGGAACCACCAGTCGGTCGCCTTCACGAAGTACCAAGTCGTCGTCACTGCCTGGGTGCTTGATCGCTTCCGTCAGGTCGATTCCTACAGGATATTCATCAGGCACATTGAACTTCTCCAAGTCTGCGTTCTTGGCACTCTCAGCCACTTGTTGCAAGTTGCTTCCGCTATTGCTGCTGGCAGCCAACTGGAGGAGGTTCTTCTGCTGTTGCTCACGCTGCATCTTCAATACCGCTTCCATACGAGCTTTTTCAGTGTCGTTGGCCTTTCGGATGAGTCGGGCACCCTTGAGGTAAGCCTCCTTGGTAGAACCACCAGCCTTCTTGAAGAGGTCGCTCAGACGGGCATTTCGCTTGGTCAAGGTGTAAGCACCTGCGAAGAGTACCTCGCCCTCGATGCTGACATTCTGTTGCTCCGTATAGCCAGGACTCTTTCTGATAAATACCTCATCGAATGGCATGAGGATGAAACCAGGTGTGCCGTCGATGACGAAGCCATCCTTGAGAGATAGCGTATAAGTCTGGGCTATCAAACTGTCTGGTCGCAAAGCCTTGGTGTCAGAGACACGGCGGCTCACGTTGACATTGACAACAGATGCCTTGTCGGTCAAACCACCCGCCTGAAGAACGAAGTCTTCGATGGTCTCATTGTCGGCATACTTGTATGTGCCAGGGAAGAGGACCTCGCCACGGATGGTGATGGTGCGCTCGTTCATCTTATCTTGTCGGGTAGGGATGAAGAGTACATCGTTTTCCTTCAAAGGAATGTCGGCTACCTTGCCGCTCATGATGCCCTCGACATCTATGCTGACAACTTCCAGCGAGCGGTCGGTCTTCATGCGGTGCATCACGGCACGGGCTTTAAATGCATCCTCCGTCAATCCCTCTGCATGTTCTATCAAGGAACGAACACTGTTGACTTGTTCGCCGAGATTGTACATACCAGGGCGGAAGACAGCTCCTCTCACTTCTACAGTGTTGGCATAACGGTTGAGGATAGGCTCCACGGTAACGGAGTCGCCGTCAGCGATGCGGAAGCTAGCGAAGTCGAACTCCTCGACGTTATAGACGGAGTATTCACGTCCCGTCTTGCGGTTGACACGCACTGACTTCTTGTAGGCATCGCCAGTGAAGCTTCCTGCGTATTTCAACAATGAGTTGATGCTCTCATTCTTCTTCATCTCGTAGAACATAGGGCGCTTAACCTTACCGGTGATGTTGACGAGGCAGTCGTAAGGACCCACTACGATGACATCATTGTCGGCGAGACGTACATTGCCGGTCAACTTACCATTCAAGATGTAGTCGTAAATATCTACTACAGTGACGAGACGATTGTTTCTATATACCTTAATATTACGTAGAGTACCGAGGTCATTGATGCCGCCAGCCATATAGAGGGCATGGAAGACAGTGGCGAATGCCGAGAGGGTGTAGGTTCCCGGTGCCTTCACCTCACCCATCACATTGACCATGATGGTCTTGGTCTGTCCTACGGTCAATCTGATCTTGCTGGAAGAATAGCGACTGCCCACAGTGCCGCGCAAACGAGCATTGGCTTGTGAGACGGTGAGACCGCTGATGCTGACAGGACCATAACCTTCGATGGTGACGGTTCCGTCTGGTGATACGGTATCCTGGATGGTTTTCTGGGATGCACCATAGATGTCGATGATGACAGCATCGCCAGGACCCAGGCGATAGTTCTGCGGAGTGGCGATATTCATGTTAGGCTCGAAGGTCAAGCTCTTATTATTAAATATGTCACGTCCGAACACTTTGGAACTCTTTTTCTGTGGTTCCATGTCAGGATACATGCTCGACATCTCATTCTGTATCGCCATGTATTCATCTTTATCAGAGTTGTCGGTTGATTCAGCACTTACACGATAGTTGCTGCGATTGGTCACGTCTTGGTGGGTCGCATTTGGTGTACTTGTGCTAGGATTGGTGTTCTTGGCATAGTCCTCTCTTGTCTTGCCATTGTTGGCGCGGAGACGAGATGGGATAGCGGAAGCCTTTCCGCTCGCATTCTCCAGTCCGCCCTGCTTGGCTTCTCGTTCATAACGAGCACGAACACGACGAATCTGTGAGATGTCAACGCCACGCTGCATCAACTTGGTGACAATCTGCGAGTTGGAAGTACCAGAGTTGTGTTCCTTGACCACAAAACTCATCACTTGGTCATCCGTCATGCTCGATGACTGTGCCATCGCCATGGAGGAGACCATGAAAAGCATGAGCGAAAAGATGATAAATTTCTTCATTTCTTTTTTCTTTTTATACCTTTTTATAAATAACTAGAAAACTTGCTATTTGTTGCAAATCATCAGTTATTTCTTGAATCCGAAGATACGTTTGATGAATTTCTTCACCACGTTTTCCTTCTTCTGTGGGTTGACGATAGGTGTTGGCTTGCGGGATGCCGTCTTGTCGCTAGACTTCTTCTGGGCTACGCCTCTGCCACGACCATTGCTTCCAGGACGAACATTCTCAGCGTTGTTCTTGCGCTGTGAATTGCCATTGTTCTTGCCATTCTGGCGGTTGTCGTTTGGACGATTGTCGTTAGGGCGATTACCATTCTGGCGGTTGCCTTGTTTCTGGCGATTACCCTGGGCATTTCTATTGCCTTGCTTGTTTTCACCCTGTTGGTTGTTGCCTCTTTCCCCCTGCTGGTTGTTGCCTCTTTGCTTGTTTCTAGCGTTGTTTCTCTGTCTGTTCTTGTTGGCTTGTTGATTCTCACCCTGCTGAGCACCATTATTGCTTGGTTGGTTACCATTAGTCTGGACAGCAGTTTCCCCTTGTGGGCGAGCAGCCTTTTCTTGTCGATTGTTTCTGTTGTTTGGCTTGCGCTTGTGGGCAGTCTGGTCACGGTCTTTCTGACGGCGGCTCTTGGCGCTTGTCTTTCCGTTCTTTCCAGCCTTGGTAGGCTTGTTGAGCTTCACGTACTCTGGTCCCTCTCCACATCCCTCAGGCAATGGCATCTTCTCTACCACCTTCTCCAGAAATTTCTCGATCTGTTGGAACCAGTACATATCCATCTCGTTGACCAATGTGATAGCTCTACCATCGCGGTCGGCACGAGCGGTACGACCGATACGGTGTACATAGTCCTCGGTGTCGTGAGGTACATCGAAGTTGATGACAAGTGTGATGTCATCGATGTCGATGCCACGAGCCACGATGTCGGTAGCCACGAGTACATCTATCTGTCCACTCTTAAACTTGAACATGATGTCGTCACGCTCAGCCTGTGTGAGGTCGGAGTGCATAGCGCCACAGTTAATTTTTTGCTGGGCTAGGGCTGCATTCAGTTGCTTCACTTTCATCTTACTTCCGCAGAAGATGATGACACGTTTCAGGTCACCAGCCTTGAAGATGTCCTTGATGATGTTCAACTTCTGTGCCTCGTAGCAAACGTATGCTTCCTGCTTGATTTTCTCTGCAGGTTTGCTGACTGCCAACTTGATTTCCACAGGATTCTTGAGCAATGTCTTTGCCAGTTCCTCAATCTTGTTAGGCATCGTGGCAGAGAACATGATGGTCTGGCAAGTCTTAGGGAGTTTCTTGGCGATAGTCATGATGTCCTCAGAGAAACCCATGTCGAGCATACGGTCAGCCTCGTCGAGTACGAAGAAGCTTACCTTGCTGAAATCCACGTTGCCCATATTGATGTGGGTGATGAGACGGCCTGGTGTGGCGATGACCACGTCGGCTCCCATACGAAGACTCTTGAGCTCCTGGTCGTAGCGGCTGGCATCGTTGCCACCATAAACAGCCACGCTGCTCACGCCGTTCAGATAGTAACTGAATCCCTGCATGGCTTGGTCTATCTGCTGTGCTAGCTCACGAGTAGGTGACATGATGACACAGTTGATGGCATCCTCAGGATAGCCCCCATCATCCAACTTGCTCAAGATAGGCAAGAGGTATGCTGCGGTCTTGCCAGTACCAGTCTGTGCTACGCCGAGCACATCCTTGCCATTCAATATTTCAGGGATACATTTTTCTTGTACAGGGGTGCATGTGTCGAAGTGCATGTCGTATAGCGAATCGAGCACATTGTCGTTTAAATCTAATTCGTCGAAATACATCTATTTTATATTATAAATGATAAATTGTAAATGATAAATGAGAGCCAACGCCATCTTGCCATTGGAAGGAACGATAATGGCGTAGCCCTATTCTTAATTCTTAACTTCTAATTCTTAATGATGTCTTACCTCGGTGCCTTGCGGTAACAGAAGTAAGCCACAACGGCAAAGAGGATGTTTGGCATCCATGCAGCCAACATAGGCGGAAAATTCGCCTGGATGGCAAAGGTAGCCGAAATCGTTTGCAACAGAATGTAACCAAAGCTGAGGGCAAGTCCGACACCCAAAGCCAAACCCATGCCTCCTTTACGCTTCTTGGCTGATAGCGAGAGACCGATAATCGTCAAGATGAAGGAGGCGAAGGAGGAGGCGATACGCTTGTGGTATTCCACCTGGTACTGCACCACATTGCCAGAGCCACGGTCTATCTGCTTGCCTATGTATGCTTTCAGTTCCGGACTGGTGAATGTCTCCTGCTGTCCCTTGGAATATACCAAGTCGGTAGGTTCCATCGAGATCAAGGTGTCTTTTTCGGCACCGCTCGTGATATGTTCCCTCATACCTTGCAACTTACGTACCTTCCAACTTCTGATCTTCCAGTGATACTTCGAGTCGGAAATGGTGTCGTATTGTATCTCCATCGCTGTGAGGTGGCTCACCAACTTCTTGTCCTGAAACTTATCTAGACAAAAGCCATATCCTCGTTTGGAGGAGTTGTCGTAATGCTGGATGTAAGCGATGACACCACGATCTACTTGCAGCTGAACATTGTCGGCTGAGGTTATCTTGCTCTTCTTCTTGTACATCGTCTCGAAGTTCTGTCGGATGACAGTTCCGTGGGGAATGACATAGGCAGAAAGTGTGTAAGAAAGAGCGGAGAGCATGACACAGGTGATCATATAAGGGCGCATCAGTCGCTTGAATGAGGTACCTGATGCCAATATGGCGATAATCTCGGAATTGCCAGCCATCTTCGTGGTGAAGAGGATGACGGCAATGAAGACAAATAAGGCACTAAACAAGTTGGCGAAGTACGGCACAAAGTTGGCGTAGTAATCGAAGACGATGGCACGCAAGGGTGCATGGTTCTCGGTAAACTTCGCCAAGTTGTCGTTGACGTCGAAGACGATGGCTATGGAGATAATCAGTGCGATACTGAAAAAGTAATAGCCCACGAATTTCTTGATGATGTACCAGTCCAGTCGCTTGACGTATCTCAGTGGGTTGAAGAACCTGAGAAACCTCAAGAACCTAAGTTTGTGGGCTAGCCATTTCGTGGTCTTGATGAGCCATGCGAAATGCTTCCCAAACCATCGCTCAAACTTGTATCTTCTGCGATGTTTCCTTATTTGTTGAAACTGTTTCATTTCACTCCTTGATGATTAAATTCTTTGACCTAATTGGTCGATGATGGAACGTTTCCATTGTACGAAGTCTCCTTGCTCTATATGCTGGCGTGCATCTGTTACCAGTCGCAGATAGAAAGCGAGGTTGTGGATGCTGGCGATTTGCATGGCGAGGAGTTCCTGAGCCTTGAACAGGTGGTGCAGGTATGCCTTTGTGGTAGTGCGGTCGATGTCGCAACCGTCTGGATCGACAGGGCTGAAATCCATCTCCCACTTCTTGTTGCGCATATTCATCGTACCATTGTAGGTGAAGAGCATGGCGTTGCGACCATTGCGGGTTGGCATCACGCAGTCGAACATATCGACACCTCGCTCGATGGCTTCGAGGATGTTTTGTGGTGTACCTACTCCCATCAAGTAGCGAGGCTTGTCCTTTGGCAAAATCTCGTTGACCACCTCTATCATCTCATACATCACCTCGGTAGGTTCTCCTACGGCAAGACCGCCGATGGCATTTCCGTCTGCTCCCTTGTCGGCAACAAACTTGGCTGCTTCTCTTCTCAACTCTGGGAAGGTACAACCCTGCACGATAGGGAAGAGACTCTGGTTGTAACCATAGAGAGGTTCGGTCTCATTGAAACGCTTGAAGCAACGGTCCAGCCAGCGCTGTGTCATCTCAAGGCTCTTCTTGGCATACTGGAAGTCGCTTTGTCCTGGAGGACACTCGTCGAGAGCCATCATGATGTCGGCACCGATGATGCGCTCTGTGTCCATCACGTTCTCTGGGGTAAAGATATGTTTGCTTCCGTCGATATGCGAACGGAACTCGCAACCTTCCTCTCTCAACTTACGGATACCGGTGAGCGAGAAAACTTGGAAACCACCACTGTCGGTGAGGATAGGACGCTCCCAGCCATTGAATCCATGCAAGCCGCCTGCTGCCTTCATGACCTCAAGTCCTGGACGGAGGTAGAGGTGATAGGTATTGCCCAGGATAATCTGAGCCTTCACTTGGTTGCGAAGCTCGTCGAAGTGGACTCCCTTCACAGAACCTACGGTTCCCACAGGCATGAAGATTGGAGTCTTGATCTGTCCGTGGTCGGTGGTGATGATGCCAGTGCGGGCATCGCTTGCCTTATCTGTTACTTGTAGTTCGAATTTCATATTCTACTAGTTGTTCAAATGTTATTTATCTTCCTTCTTTCTTCTTCGATTATTTATCTTCCTTCTTTTCTTCTTCGATAGTGAAGTCTATCGGGTTGTCCACCTTCTCGTCGGTGAGGGCGAACTTCCATACCTCGGCTACGTTCTCCACATAGTGGAATGTCAATCCCTTGCGATACTGCTCTGGGATGTCCTCGATATCCTTCTGGTTTACTTGGCACATCACGATGTCGGTGATGCCGGCACGCTTGGCTGCGAGTATCTTCTCCTTGATACCACCCACAGGAAGCACCTTGCCTCGAAGGGTAATCTCGCCCGTCATGGCTGTGTTCTTGCGCACCTTTCGTTGGGTCAATGCCGAAGCGATGCTGGTGGCGATGGTGATGCCTGCCGAAGGTCCATCCTTAGGAGTCGCTCCCTCTGGTACATGGATATGGATGTTCCAGTTGCTGAAGATGCGATAGTCGATGCCGAGCAAGTCGATGTGCGCCTTGACGTATTCCAAGGCGATAATTGCTGACTCCTTCATCACGTCGCCGAGGTTACCTGTCAAGGTCAACTTGCCTGCCTTTCCCTTGCTCAGTGAGGTCTCAATGAAGAGAATCTCACCGCCTACGGAAGTCCAGGCGAGTCCTGTTACGACACCGGCATAGTCGTTGCCTTGGTAGATGTCGCGGTTGAATGGTGGGTTGCCCAGGAGAGAGGTTACCTCGGTAGGAGTGATGTTGGTGTTGTCCAACTCTTCCTCGTAAGCTAACTTGTATGCCATCTTGCGCAAAGCCTTGTTGATTTGCTTCTCCAACTGGCGCACGCCACTCTCTCTCGTATATTTCTCGATGATCGTCTCAAGGGCAGCCTTGTTGAACTTAATCTTCGGGGTGTATTTGTTGAGTCCCGTATTGTCCAATTCACGAGGCACCAAGTGACGCTTGGCAATCTCTATCTTCTCCTCGGTGATGTATCCGCCCACCTCGATGAGTTCCATACGGTCGAGCAGTGGACGAGGGATGGAACTGAGGTCGTTGGCAGTGGCGATGAAGAGTACCTTCGACAGGTCGTAGTCGATGTCGAGATAGTTGTCGTGGAACGCCTTGTTCTGCTCTGGGTCGAGTACTTCAAGAAGTGCCGACGATGGGTCGCCGTTGAAGTTGGCTTGTGCTATCTTGTCTATTTCGTCAAGGATGAACACAGGGTTGGCACTTCCTGCCTTCTGGATGTTCTTGACGATGCGTCCTAGCATAGCTCCGATGTAAGTACGGCGATGACCACGAATCTCAGCCTCGTCGTGCAAACCGCCCAATGACATTCTTACATACTTGCGGTTCATCGCCTTGGCTATGCTCTTGCCCAAACTGGTCTTGCCGACTCCCGGAGGACCATAGAGGCAGAGGATAGGACTCTTGAGGTCGTCACGCAAAGCTCTCACTGCCAGATACTCCAAGATGCGCTCTTTCACCTTCTCCATGCCATAGTGGTCCTTGTCGAGCACCTTCTTGGCATGCTTCAGGCTCAGGTCGTCCTTGGTACATTCATCCCAAGGCAAATCCACCAAGGTCTGGAGATAGTTGATTTGGGTGGAGTAGTCTGGACTTTGTGGGTGAAGCGTATCGAGTTTCTTGAATTCTTTTTGGAAGGTTTTCTCCACATTCTCGTTCCATTTCTTGGTCTTAGCCTTGTCGAGAATCTCTTTTTTCTCCGGACTCATATCGTTGCCGCCCAACTCTTCCTTGATGTTCTTGAGTTGCTGTTGCAAGAAGTATTCACGCTGTTGCTCGTCGATGTCGTTCTTGGTCTTTCTTCTGATGTCAGATTGGAGAGCGTACATTTGCATCAACACGTTTTCCATCTTCAGTGCTTCCATGATACGGTCTTTCACCTTATCCATGCAGAGCAGTTTCATCTTGTCTTCTACGGTGAAAGGCATGGAAGAGAAGATGAAGTTCGGACGAACCAATGGGTTGGATATGTTGTTGAGGGCATATTCCGCCTCGTTTGGCATATCCTCGCAAGCATGAATCAACTGGATGGTCTGTGCTCGGAGTGTCTGCTGCAAGAGGGCGAATTCTGCGTCGTCCTTCTCTGGCCAACCTTCGGAGACGCTTTCTACTTCACCCTCGTAGAAAGGTACCGACTGGGTAATCTTGTTCAACTTGCATCTACCCAATCCTTGGGCTACGATGGTAGTCTGTCCCTCTTGTCCAGGCAAGTCGATCATCTTGATGAGACGGCAGAAGACACCCATCTCGTAGAGGTCTTCTTGCGTAGGATTTTCTTCGTCGGAATCTTTTTGGGCGAAAGCACAGAAGATAGCTTCGCCCTTCTTCTGCTGTTGGAAATGTTCTAGTACAGCAATGCTTTGACTTCTTCCGAGGATGATAGGGGTGAGAACGGTAGGGAAAAGGACGAGATCCCTTGTACAAAGGATAGGGTAAATGCCCTTTTCTCTATCTTTGATTAATTCTGTTACATCGCCTTCGTAGTCGGCAATCATGTGAACTTGATTATCTCTATAATTACTCATATCTTTTTATAATTCCATTTTGACTTGCAAAGATAGGACTTTTTGATGAAATACAGGTGCTAAAGATACAATTTTTAATATAATAAGGTGTGTTTTCTGCTTTTTTCGGTCTCTTCGTTACGGAAAAGTAAAATATATCGTGGTTTTCTGCGTTCTTGTTGAGTGAATGTTAATGGATGATAGAGTTTATAGAAAAGTCGATATGAGTAGTTTTCAATTCAAACAGTTTGAGGTGTCGCAAGACCGTTGTGCCATGAAGGTGGGTACGGATGGTGTTCTGTTGGGAGCTTGGGCTTCGGGGGGCAAGCGCATACTGGATATTGGTAGTGGTACGGGCTTGATTTCCTTGATGATGGCGCAGCGTTTTCCTGAGTCGAAAGTCGTGGGCATCGACATTGATGAGGATGCTTGCAGTCAGGCTCGTGAGAATGTGTCGGCTAGTCCTTTCAGAGATAGAGTCTCCATAGAGCATTGCCGTTTGCAAGATTTCGGACTAGAAGGGGATGGAAACTTGATGAAATCTCAATTGAAAGGGGACTTTGTGAGAGAGAATGATGACTTGTCGAGAGAGAATAATGGCTTGTCTGATGGAGCGAATAGCTTGAAGTTCGATGCGATTGTGAGCAATCCTCCTTTCTTCTTGAATAGCTTGAAAAATCCTGACAAGAAACGCTCTATGGCTCGTCATGCAGATTCCTTACCTTTTCGTGACTTGTGGAATGGGGTGAAAAGGTTACTTTCCGATGATGGTATGTTCTCTGTGATTCTGCCTGTAGAAGTGGTTGAACAGTTTGAGGCAGAAGCTTGTTTTGTAGGATTTTATAAGGTGAGACAGTGTGCTGTTAAAACAGTAGAGAGAAAATCTCCGAAGCGTTATCTTATGACATTCGCAAGGCATAGGAATAGTATGCTTGAGAATGTCACGGAAACGATGATGTCTAGTGACGGAAGTAGAAGTGAATGGTATGCGAAAATAACGGACGATTTTTATTTGTAAGTTTCTCGTTCTCCTAGGAAATGTCTTCGTCACAAGCTTTTGTATCTCCATCCAAAGCTTTTGGATGGAGATACAAAAGCTTGGTATGTACATCCAAAGGCTTTGGATGGAGATTTTGTATAAGGGAAGAGATAGTTTTCTACTATTGTGAAAATAGCTTTCCCTAAAAAGAGGGATAGCTATCTTCCTTAGAAGTTCAACTTCCTTTGCACGAATTTGCTGAGAGCCTCCACCTTCTTGCCTTGGCGGGATATGTCTTCCCTGACGGCGTTGATGTCATTGAAGAACTCGGCGAAAGCAGTCTGGATGGCATTAGGCTTGCGGGCATTCTTGTCGGCATGTGGATTGACCACTACCTTGATGCCTTTTTCCTCCAAGTGAACATCTATCTCAGCACCCGACATGACAGGGTCGCCATCATAATGGATGACACCAGCCTTACTGCGGGTGATGTGGAGCTTCTTACACTTGAAGGTCTTGATCTTGGAGTTCTTGTCCAAGGTCTTGTTGAACATGTCGAAGCTCACCTGAGGTGCTTCCAAAACATCAAATGGCTCCATGATGATTACGTCCATAAGTCCGTCACTCATAGAGGCTTGTGGTGCGATGTAGGCATTGTTTCCATATTGTGATGCGTTGGCACACGAGATGAGGAAAGCCTTGTATTGTTTGGTGCCGGTCTCGTCTTCCAGTGTGTATGTCTCAGGCTTGTATTTGAGTCCTTCTCTCAAGATATTCTCGGCATAACTGATAGGGCCTCTCTTGCCGCTTTCCGCAAATTTCATGCTGACAAAGGCGTCGAATCCCATGCCGCAGGTGCAGAAGAAAGGGTAATCGTTGATGACTCCATAGTCCAAGTCGTGAATCTCGCACTGATTGATGATCTCGATGCTTTTCCCGATATTCATCGGGATGAGCAAGTGACGGGCGAGACCATTGCCCGATCCACAAGGGATGATGCCCAGGGCAGTATCGGAGTGTACGATGGAGCGAGCCACCTCATTGACAGTGCCATCGCCCCCGACAGCTACAACGATGTCAATATGGTTGTTCTTGGCTTCTGTCGCAATTTCAGAAGCGTGTCCAGCTCTTTCAGTCATTCTAATCTCGTACTCAAAAAGCTCCTTGTCCAAAGTAGAATCGATCAGGCTCGGTATGCCAGCTTTGCTGCTCGTGCCTGAAATGGGGTTCATGATGAATACTATTTTTTTCTTCATTCAGATGCAATATTATTGTATAGTTAATGCAATGCTCTTGTATTATTTTTGATGCAAAAGTAACAAAAAACACTGTAAAATGCGTAAATTATAGGCGAAAAAAACGCTAAAGTATAACTTTCTTAGAAAAAAATAGGATTTATAAGTTCTTTTTTGTATCTTTGCACCCTGAAAATAAAGAAAATATTAAAGTACACCTATTAATAATGGGACAATTACAAGAAAGATACAAGAATTATCGTGAACCACAGAAGTACATGGCTGCCGGTGTGTACCCTTACTTCCGTGAAATCACAAGTAAGCAGATGACAGAGGTAACCGATATTGATGGTCATAAGATTTTGATGTTCGGTTCTAATGCTTATCAGGGTTTAACCAACGACCAGCGCGTTATCGATGCTGCCAAGGCTGCGCTCGACAAGTATGGTTCTGGTTGTGCAGGAAGCCGTTTCCTCAATGGTACCCTTGACTTGCACGTTCAGTTGGAAAAGGAACTGGCTGAGTTTATTGGTAAGGACGAGACACTTTGCTTCTCAACAGGTTTCTCTGTAAACCAAGGTGTTTTGGCTTGCGTTGTAGGTCGTAACGACTATATCATCTGCGACGATCGTGACCACGCTTCTATCGTAGATGGTCGCCGTCTCTCATTTGCTACTCAGCTTCACTACAAGCACAACGACATGGAAGACTTGGAGCGCGTGCTCGCTAAGCTCCCTCAGGAGGCTATCAAGCTGATCGTTGTTGACGGTGTGTTCTCTATGGAGGGTGACCTCGCCAACTTGCCTGAGATCGTGAAGTTGAAGCACAAGTACAACTGCTCTATCATGGTCGATGAGGCTCATGGCTTGGGCGTATTTGGTAAGCAGGGTCGTGGCGTTTGCGACCATTTCGGCTTGACCGATGAGGTGGATCTCATCATGGGTACATTCTCTAAGAGTTTAGCATCTATCGGTGGTTTCATTGCATCTGACAAGGATACGATCAACTTCCTCCGTCATAACTGCCGCACTTATATCTTCAGTGCTTCCAACACTCCAGCTGCTACTGCTGCTGCACTTGAGGCATTGCACATCATCGAGAATGAGCCAGAGCGTTTCGAGAATCTTTGGGATGTTACCAACTATGCTTTGAAGCGTTTCCGTGAGGAAGGTTTCGAGATTGGTGAGACAGAGAGTCCTATCATCCCACTTTATGTGCGTGATGCAGAGAAGACTTTCCTTGTAACCAAGAAGGCTTACGATCGTGGCGTGTTCATCAACCCTGTGATTCCTCCAGCATGTGCTCCTCAGGACACATTGGTACGTTTCGCTTTGATGGCTACTCATACCAAGGAGCAAGTAGAGCGGGCTGTTGTTATCTTGAAGCAGATTTTCGTAGAGGAAGGTATCATCAAGTAATTTTTGCTGATGACTACTTTCATCAACTAAGCAATGTATGGTGTCGGATATGGCTCTATATATATAATAAGGTCAAGCTCAACTTTCGGGTTGGGCTTGACCTTTATTGTTTTAGAGGGCGGTATTGCGTTTCTTAGGTTGCTATTATTCAACATTATTTTACGATGAAGTCATTAAAGGAATTATATAGAGTGGGCAAGGGGCCTTCGAGCAGTCATACGATGGGACCCCAGCGTGCCGCTCGTCTCTTTTTGAAACGTTGTGGCAATGCCTCGCTGTATGAGGTGACCCTCTATGGCAGTCTGGCTGCTACCGGAAAGGGACACATGACGGATGTTGCCATCGAAGAGGTCATCCAACCTCGTCATTCCGTCAAAATCATTTGGAAACCTCAGGTCTTCTTGCCTTTCCATCCCAACGGCATGAAGTTTGTCGCTAAGGATGTGGATGGTGACGTCTTGGACGAATGGACGGTCTATAGCATCGGCGGTGGTGCCTTGTCGGAAGGCGAGGGCGACCAGTCGGAGCTGGGGGCCAAGGATGTCTATGAACTGAATAAGTTGGGTGAAATCCAACAGTGGTGCTATGACAACGGGCGTTCTTTCTGGGAGTATGTGGAGAAATGCGAGGGAAAGGAAATCTGGGACTATCTTGATATGGTGTGGCAAACGATGAAACAAGCGATCAAGAATGGTCTTGACCATGAAGGCGTGTTGCCTGGTCCTTTGAATTTGCCTCGCAAGGCGGCTACTTACTATACGAAGGCAAAGGGCTATCGTACCTCACTCCAGAGCAGAGGACTCGTCTATTCGTATGCCTTGGCTGTGAGCGAGGAGAATGCGTCGGGCGGTACTATCGTGACGGCTCCTACTTGTGGCGCATGTGGTGTCTTGCCTGCGGTGTTGTATCACATGCACACTTCTCACGATATGAGTGAACAGCGCATCCTCCGTGCTTTGGCTACAGCAGGTTTGGTGGGCAATGTGGTGAAACAGAATGCTTCCATCAGTGGTGCCGACGTGGGATGTCAGGGCGAGGTAGGCGTGGCTTGTGCGATGGCTTCGGCTGCTGCTTGCCAGTTGTTTGGTGGTAGTCCTGCCCAGGTAGAATATGCGGCAGAGATGGGATTGGAGCATCACTTGGGTATGACTTGCGACCCTGTCTGCGGCTTGGTTCAGATACCTTGCATCGAGCGAAATGCCTTTGCCGCGGCTCGTGCCCTCGATGCCGACCTGTATGCCTCCTTCTCGGATGGACACCACAGTGTGTCGTTTGATAGAGTGGTGGAGGTGATGCGACAGACTGGTCACGATTTACCATCACTTTATAAGGAGACATCCGAGGGCGGTCTTGCCAAGGGATTTTCGGGAAAATATAAATAATCCTTTGGAAAGGAAACTGAAGAAAAGGTATGTAACGGAATTGAACTTCTCTCGAAATGGGAAGCGTTATGGGATATAAAAAATCTCAGGAGTATCAATGGATATTCCTGAGATTTTTCTTTTTATTAGAGTTTCTTGCCTAGTGCAAGGGCTGCGATGACGTTGGCTCCCATTGTCGTCAACTTTTCTGCAAATCGGCATACGGAACCGCCCGATGCGATGATGTCGTCGAAGAGCAAGACGTCTTTTCCCTGGAGAGCGTCTGTAGGAAGCGTGTATTCTTCGCCTTCGTCATTCCAGGTCAGGAGTGGGTAGGCATTGGTCATTCCCGTGTTCTCACAGACCTGCTGACTGAATTGCTCAAAGCGTCTTGCAGTGTTGGCTTGTGTGGAAGCTGGGATGCAGACAAAGGTGAACTGCTGGGCTGCATCACCAAAACAACTCTTGATGAGGGCGGTGATGTCAGAAATCGCCTTCGACAAAGCTTGTTGGTGGTCGTTTTCCGTTGTCAGTTCCGAGTTGCCCTTGAAGTTGACGATATAGTCGCGCTTCTCCCAGTCTTCGGATGACAATTCGAAGTTTCCGTATGCGTTGTATGACGCATAATCCACTACCCACTTGTAGGGTAGTCCATTCTGAAGACGTTTCCAGTCTTGGGTAATCTTTGAGTAATCTGCCATAACTTTAGTCTAATAAAAGGTTGAATAGTGCAAAAGTAGGCATTATTTTTGAATAATCTAGCATTTTAGTCTTAATTTTCCGAAAAACTTAGTAATTTTGTAGCCGTTTATATAAATTAAGGTATAACTTATGACGAGAAAGAGTAAACTTCACGAGGTTAGAGATTACGTTATCATAGCATTGGCTATGTTGATTGGCAGTATAGGATTGAATGTGTTCCTATTGCCCAATCATATCACGATGGGCGGTATCGGTGGTATTGCCTCCATCCTTTGTTGGGGATTTGGCATCCCTGTGTCTGTGTCTTATTTTGCGCTCAACGCATTCTTGCTGCTGATAGCTTTTCGTATATTGGGATGGCAGTTTTGTGTGAAGACACTTTATGCCATCTCCCTCTTTGCCATCTACACACGTATCATCGAGGATTATGGCGGCACCATCACCTTGCTCCACGACCAACCGTTCATGGCTACCGTGGTGGGAGCCTTCTTTATGGGAGGTAGTGCCGGACTAGGTTTGTCGTGCAATGGAAGCACGGGTGGTTCGGACACCGTGGCGGCTATGATCAACAAGTACTATAATATCTCATTGGGTCATGCCATCTTGATTTGCGACCTCCTCATTATCACAAGCAGTTATTTCGTGTTGAAGAGTTGGGAGATGGTAATCTATGGTTATGTTTGCCTGTTTGTGTCGTCACTTTGTGTGGATCATGTCATCAATACCTTGCGTCGCTCGGTGCAGTTTTTCATCATTTCGGACAAATATCTCGAACTGAGTGCAGCCATCAACACCGCTGCCGACCGTGGTTGTACGGTGATGGATGGTCATGGTTGCTACAGTGGCAAGGATGTTCACATGCTTTTTGTATTGGCACGCCAGCGCGAATCACAGAAAATCTTCCGTTTGATAGATGAGATAGATCCAACGGCTTTTGTGAGCCAAAGTGCGGTAATTGGTGTCTATGGATTGGGTTTTGACCGCTTCAAAGTGGGTAAAAAGACAAAAAAAGAGATAAATGTGAAAAAAGATGCGGAAAAATTTGGTGGAATCAAATAATAGTAGTATCTTTGCACTCGCAATTCAGAAATGAGGCTTAGAACGATTAAAATGAGTTCGATGAGCGGGGTGTAGCGCAGCCCGGTAGCGCTCCTGTTTTGGGAACAGGTGGTCGCAGGTTCGAATCCTGTCGCCCCGACTTATCAAATCATTCTGAAAGTAAATTGCTCTAGTATAAGCGGGGTGTAGCGCAGCCCGGTAGCGCTCCTGTTTTGGGAACAGGTGGTCGCAGGTTCGAATCCTGTCGCCCCGACAAAAAGCTAAGAGGTTTCGACTTCTTAGCTTTTTTGTTTATTTAAGCATTTGTGTTTTTGCAGGAATCTTTGATTGGATAACATATAAAATGTAATTGACTTATGATTATTACGATTGCACGCCAATGCGGCTGTGGTGCCATCAACGTGGGAAGGTTGCTGGCTGAACATTATGGCATTCCCTTCTATACCCGTAAAAGTTTGCTCGAAATGGCTCGTGAGAGAGGTGTTCTCGACGAGATGGAGGCTTTCTTCGATGAGCGTCCAGTCGATGAGTTGCTCTTCGCCATGTCTTCGTATGGCGAAAGTCATCATCTTCTCACCGAGAAGCCATTGCGTACCTTGGCTGACATGGTAGGGGAGGAGAATTGCGTCATCATCGGTAGATGTGGCAACTACATCTTCCGTCATCGCAAGGACTTGGTGTCGGTGTTCTTGAAAGGTTCACTTGATGCTCGCATCGCCAACATCCAGGTTGAGCAAAACCTCTCTGCCGAAGAGGCGAAGGAGTTTGTGGAGCATGTCGATGATTGCCGTGTGGCTTATCATAAGTATTATACTGATTTGACGTGGGGTAATGCGGATGACTATGACATCTGCCTCGACTGTGATCGCTTGGGTGCGGAACAGACGGCGGCGATGATTGAGCATTATGTGAAGGAAGTAGGAAGTAAGACAGAGTAAAAAGATTGTGGGAAAATGAAGTATCTGATTCAATTTTTGATTATTATTGCTTTCTCTTTTGCTGGCGAATTGTTGCATTACTGTTTGCCATTGCCTATCCCTGCCAGTATCTATGGCATCATCTTGCTGTTTTTGGCTTTGGAGATGAAGTGGGTGAGCGTGAAGGATATTAGAGAGACGAGTGCTTTCTTGATAGCCGTGATGCCAGTGATGTTTATTCCGGCAGCCGTCGGACTGATGGATTCCTGGAAATCCATCGGAAATTCGTGGCTGGCATACATTGTGGTTACGGTGGTGAGTACCTTCGTTGTGATGGGTGTTTCTGGAAAGGTGACCCAGGGTGTGATCCGTGCTCACAAGAGTAAGAAAAATGAGAAGAGTGGCGAGGCGTAATCGTCTTGCCTCTGGTTCTTAACTATGTATAATTGGGTTCTTATATATATAATAAGGTAAGATAAATATGGGTGTTTTTCAGAATTCTGTGTTTTTCGGTGTGTTGGTAAGCTTGGCATCCTATGGCATTGGCATGGCTGTGAAGCGCAAGACTGGTTGGTCGTTGGCTAACCCACTGTTGATTTCTATCATATTGGTAATCTGTGTGTTATTGCTTACTGGCGTCAGTTATACTACCTATAGTGCTGGTGCCAATAGCATCAGTTATCTCTTGACTCCTGCTACCATCTGTTTGGCTGTTCCGCTCTATCAGCAGGTGGAGTTGTTGAAGAAGAATTATCATGCGGTATTGCTGGGCATTGTGTCGGGCGTGTTGGCTAGTTTGTGTTCCGTGCTCATCTTGGCATTGTTGTTCCATTTTGATCATGCCGCCTACGTCACATTCCTGCCTAAATCTATCACGACTGCCATTGGTATCGGTGTGTCGGAAGAATTGGGTGGTCACGTCTCTGTTTCCGTCGTGGTCATTATCGTTACGGGTGTGTTGGGCAATATCTTTGCGGAGAAATTCTTGGCATTGCTTCGTATCAAGGAACCGATTGCCAAAGGTATCGCCATCGGCTGTTCTGCCCATGCCTTGGGTACGGCGAAGGCGATGGAGATGGGTACCATCGAGGGGGCTATGAGCAGTCTGAGTATCGTGGTCTGTGGTGTGATGACGGTGATAGGAGCTTCCATCTTTGCCATGTTCCTCTAGAAAAAGTCAGTATTGCATCTTTGATTTTAGGATGATTCGGTCGGTTTTGCCTAGAATATAAGCCAAAAATTTGGCTTTTCGCTCGAAATGTATTATCTTTGTCCAAATATTTAGCATAAAGATCATATGATTAAATTCTTGGATTTACAGAAAGTGACGGCAAGTCATGCCGAAGAGATTCACGAGGCGGTAGCTAGGGTGGTCGATTCGGGATGGTACTTGTTGGGCAATGAGGTGAAAAACTTCGAGGAAAACTATGCCCGATACATTGGTACGAGCCAATGTGTAGGCGTGGGAAATGGACTGGATGCATTGACCCTCATCTTCCGTGCCTATATTGAGATGGGCGTGATGGAGGTAGGGGATGAGGTCATCGTGCCTGCCAACACTTATATCGCTTCTATCTTGGCGATAACGGAGAATGGGTTGAAGCCTGTCCTCGTGGAGCCTAACCCTGATACGTTGAATCTGGATAGTTCGCGGATAGAAGCTGCCATCACGGAGCGTACCAAGGCTATCTTGCTCGTGCATCTTTATGGACGAAATGCTTATAATGTATATATTGGACCGATTTGCCAAAAATATCACTTGAAGTTGGTGGAGGACAATGCCCAAGCGCATGGTTGCCGTTTTGGAGACCGAATGACGGGTAGCCTGGGGGATGCTGCAGGGCATAGTTTCTATCCCGGCAAAAACCTTGGAGCCTTGGGCGATGCGGGAGCCGTGACGACCAACGATGAGGAATTGGCTTCCGTGATTCGTGCTTTGGCGAATTATGGAAGTCAAAAGAAATATGTTTTCAAGTATCAAGGGCGTAATTCTCGCATGGACGAGATTCAAGCGGCTGTGCTGAATGTCAAACTCAAGTACTTGGATGCCGACAATGCCCATCGTCGTGAGATAGCTCATCTTTATTATGAGCAAATTCACAATTCGTTGGTTCGTATGACGGGTACCTATCCGGTTCTGCTCGAATATCGAGAAAAATGGGGATTCGCCAATGGAGAGACAGTGATTCCTGATGATAATAATGTCTATCATCTTTTTCCGATTCTTTGTTCCCGACGGGATGACTTGCAACAGTATCTCTCCGAACATGGTGTGCAGACCTTGATTCACTATCCGATTCCTCCTCATCTGCAGGAATGCTATCAAGCCTTTGCTCATCTGAAACTTCCTATCACGGAGCAGATTCATGCCGAGGAATTGAGCTTGCCTATCAGTCAGGTGATGACCCTCGAAGAGGCACAGGAAGTGGTGGAATGGGTGAATCGTTTCTGTTGATAGACAATATTTTGCGGCATATCTCGTTCTTTAGAGGATGGAATCGTCTAGCTAGCGATTGCAGGCAAAACTCAAGATAAAAGAACATCAATATGAAAATGAATAAGAATAGTGTTTTACAATATTTGTTGGGTATCTTTGTCATGCTGGGCTTGGTGGCTTGTATGGATGACGACAATTTCTCAACGTCCAAGAGCGACCTGCTCTCTTTCTCTACCGACACGGTACGACTCGACACCACTTTCTCTAATGTACCTACGCCTACCAAGACGATGTGGGTGTATAATCGCACAGGCAAGAGCATCCGATGCAGCAACGTGCGCTTGGAAGGAGGCAACCAGGAGGGATTCCGTGTCAACGTGGATGGCACCTATCTAGGACAAACTTCTGGTTATCAGACACGTGACGTGGAGGTACGCAAGGGCGATAGCATCCGTGTGTTCGTGGAGTTGACTTCCTCGATGCAACAAGAGGATGAGCCACAACTCGTACAAGACAACCTCGTCTTTACTTTGGAGAGTGGCGTTCAACAGAAAATCAATTTGCGTGCCATGTCGTGGGATGCTATTTCTTATACCAACTTGGAGGTGAATCGGGGCGAGACCTTGACGCTTGGCGACCCTGTTGTCATTAAAAATGAAGATGGCACAGAGCGTGAGTATCATAAGCCCATCGTCATCTATGGTGGCATCAAGGTGGATAGTATGGCTACCCTAAATATCAAGGAGGGTACTACGCTCTATTTCCACGAGAACGCTGGCATCCAAGTGTATGGAAAATTGCTGGCTGAGGGTACGGCAGAGAAACCTGTCACCCTTCGTGGCGATAGAATTGACCACATGTTTGACTATCTGCCATACGATCGTACTCCGGGTCAGTGGCAAGGCATCAAGTTGATGGAGTATTCCCAGGACAATGTCTTGAAATACACCGACTTGCATAGTGCTTACAATGGCATCGTGGTGGATTCTAGTGATGTCAATATACAAAAACTCTTACTTGAAAACTCTATTGTTCACAACTGTCAGGGTGTGGGCGTGGAAGTGAATTATGCCAAAGTGCAAATCTATAATACTCAGTTGTCCAACACCTTAGGTCATTGCCTCTATGTCTGTGGCGGTGATGTGGATGTCAACAACTGCACGATAGCTCAGTTCTATCCATTCGATGCCCGTCGTGGCTCTGCCATCGGCTTCAAGGCTCCTGTCAAGAATCTGTCTGTCAAGAACTCGATTGTCACTGGATATGCTGACGATGAGGTCGTGTGGACACCTCCAGTGGAAGGAGAAACTGCGGAAGAAGAAACGTTTGATTTCTCCTTTGATCACTGCTTGCTTCGTACCGAGAAGATGACAACTGATGATAGCTTGAAGTTCACGAATGTCATCTACGAGGACTTGAAGAATGAGGTGGTGGAAAACGAGAAAGATACCCTTTGGTTTGGTGAGAAGCAGTTTGCTAACTTCGATACTGGCAACTTGATATACGATTTCCGTCTGAAGGGCAAATCGGCTGCCATTGGTGTAGCAGATGCTGAGAGCGCTTTGCTATACGACCGTAATGGTCTTCTGAAGCGTGATGAGGAGAAGACGGTTGCGGGTTGCTACTTATATCGTGAGGAAAAGAATGATGCAGAAAAATAAATGTTTCTTCTTTCATCAGCAGACTTTTTGTTGTCAGGTCTTTCGATGGCAAACTTCTCATCGGCAGATTTCTCATTGTCAGGTTAATCGATGGCATAGCTTCCGAAAGGTTTGCTTGTTGGCATTTTTCTTGTCCGCAAGCCATGGCATTTGCGCTTATTCTTTACCATGCCGTTTGGCTTCCGAACCTATGCAACATCAGATCTTGCAGGCAGAGACCATGCACCCAGATGAAGTGACCCAAAAAGAGAAGAAGGAGGCTGCTGCCGAGCAGTTGAGCAAGGCCTTGGATTACTTCACTTCCCAAAAGTATCATGAGTGCTTGATGATTATGCAAGAACTGGATAAGCAGTATCGGTTGAATCCCCGATATAAGGCTTATCTAGGTGTTTGCTATTATTATGAGTGGGATTACAAGCAGGCGGCAAAGTATCTCTCGGAAGCTATTCCCCAATTAGGGAGTTTCTCTCCCCATGAGCGTTCCTTTTATTATTGGGCAAATGCCGAGAGCCTTTTCAATCTTCAAAAATACGCCGAGGCTATTCCGTTCTATCAAGCCATGCTCCCGTTGTGTTATGCCAACGAGAAGCCCGATGTGCATTATCGCTTGGGTTTCTGTTATCTCTTTGCAGAGAAATGGAATGAGGCCTGGAATGAACTATTGCAGGCTCAAGAAGGATACTTGAAGCTTCGGAATACACCCGATATGCAGGCTCGTATCACCCAAGTTTCTCACATGCTGGATGGACTCAAACCCAAAGTCGTCAGCTTTGTATTGGAAGAATTAATAAAGAAATGAGTGACCAATCCATAAGGCATTTCGATGTAATAAAAAAATAGTCGGGACTTTTTTCTAAATTCCTCCCGATGTTTTTCTAAATTCCTCCCGAGGTTTTTGAAAATATGTCCCGATGGAAAAACAAAAACGTCCCGATAGGTTGATAGAGACCTACCGGGACATTTTGTTTATCAAGTAAGAGAGGTACTCTTTTATCTTGTTGTAAAGAGTAAATTTTCCTTTTATCTCATGTTTGCATCCACGAAAGAGAATGGCAATAAGTCCTTGATGCTCTTGAAGCAATAGATGCCATCCTCTCCATAAAGCAGGATGCGTACTGGCTGCTTATAGCGGTCTTCTATCTCCAATATCACTTGACGGCAAGCACCACAAGGCGAGATTGGGTCCTTCAGAAAACCTTTCTCATTGTTTGCCGCAATAGCTATCGTCTTGATAGCTAGCTCCGGATGATTCGCTTGGGCGGCAAACACAGCGGTTCGCTCTGCGCACAATCCTGATGGGAAGGCGGCGTTCTCCTGGTTAGCACCTATCACGATGCTGCCATCCTCCAACAAGCAAGCGGCCCCCACGTGGAAGTGACTGTAGTTGGCGTAGGAATTTTGGGTAGCAGTTTTTGCCTTCTTTACCAACGTCTGCTCCTCTTCGCTCAATTCTGAGAGCTGGGCAAACTGATATGCAATTTCTATTTTCTTCTCTTTCATGGGGGATGTTTTTAATTAAGAGTTAATAATTAGGCTTACGCCCATATAGCTATTGAGTTCTTCACTTCGTATAGAAGTCGATGAGGTGGGTGATGGCTCGCTTGCAGACCGGACAGAATTCTGGTGTGTCGTTGATGCGCATGCGACAATCCTGTACGCCACGATATACTCCCTTGGTGCTGTAGCCCGCACCCTCGAAGACACCCACCTTTGTCTTGGCCACCTCTGGCTTTTTGGACAATGGGGTAGGAATCTTGGTTCCCTTCTTCACCATGTCCTCCCATTTGCTGGAGAAGTTGACGAGTGTGGTGATATTCGGCTCCCATGGCTCCACATCGTGTGGGTACATTGGAATCGCCTCTTCTTCGTAAGCATACTCGTCGGCAAGACCGGCGAAGGAATGACCGAACTCATGTACCACCACAGGCTTAAACCACTTGTTGTGGGTCATGGAGAGATTGTAGGAGTTGAGGATACCGCCACCTCCGTATTTCTCCGTGTTCACCAATACGATGATGTGCTCGTAAGGCGTGCCAGCCAACCAGTCGTGCAAGTCCTTGAGATTCAATGTCGTCAAGTATCTGTCACTATAGAAGGTATCGAAGTGGGAGTGGAGGGCGGTCTTCTTCCAAATGCCCTTGGATGGTTCGCTCGTACCGCTTTCCTCAGAAGGTGACTTCACGGCGATCACGTTGAAGCGATCTCTCATCTCCTTGAATGGCTCATGGGCAAAGAGTGCCTCGTTGGCTTCCTTCACATCATTGAGGAAGGTGCTCATCTCTGCCTCCGTGTAGCCTTCAGCCACGTAAGCGATGTGGATGCAACGGGCGGTGTCGGCAGCCTGCTGGATGGTCTCGTAAGGTGTAGTCTTGTCGCCCTTGTGATGGATAAGTATATCGGTAGGAGCCACCTGATGGGTGAGGCTTGTGGTCACTTCCCTTCGGTTGTTGTAGAGGGCGAGGGTGACATCCACCGTATCCTTTGGCATCGGAACGAGGAAGACGTTCTCGAAACTCTGGGTATTCTTTTGAGCCTCAGGATAGCTGAGCCATTCCTGGAAAAGGGTAGAGAAGGAGTTGCGGTAGATGACCTTGCCTGAATGGTGGTCACGTACCGTGATTTGTCCATTTCCCTCTACGGGTACTTCGCTCAAACGTTGCTTCTTGCCATACCAATGAGGCATGACATTGAGTTCATCGACTGCAATCATCTGCTGCTTCACATTGCCTGCAAAGATGTAGTCGATACGTAAGGTCTTGTCAACGAAATAGTCGTTGAACTGTTGAGCCATCGTATGGCATGGCAGTAACAGCCAAGCCAAGGCTACAAATCCTATCTTTATATTTTTCTTCATGTTCATAATTTTTTTATCTCACTCTCAACCTAGCTCCTGGGTAAATCTTGAAGTCTGGGTCGAGACCATTCATCTTGTAGAGGTTCTTCAGTCTGATGCCATACTTCTGCGAGATGCCATACATGCTTTCACCTGCCTGTACGATGTGAGGGCGCTTCTTGTATTGCTTTGGTGCCTTCTTGCGTTTCTTCTTCAGATAGATGATGTCACCCTTGTGCAAGATGTCATTCTTGTCTCGCTCGTTGTACTTCGCCAGCTTCTTCCAACTGATGCCCACTTCTTTTCCGATGCCCTTGAAGGTATCTCCCTCGCGAGCGTAGAGGTAGTAGTTGTCGTTGAAGAGGTGGATAGGGTGGAGCAAGCCTTGGGCGTTGATCGGTTGGTCGGTACCACTGTGCTCAGCCATAAACTTGTCGTATCGCTTCGCCTTGTCGTACTCATGCAACTTGTAAAGTTCGATGATTTGGATGAGCTTGTTGGCATACTGTGGGTTGGTGGCATAGCCGCACTGTTTCAGACCTCTCGCCCAACCCTTGTAGTCGCTGGTGCTGAGGTTGAAGAGACAGGCATAGCGAGATTGGCGAGCCAAGAACTGGCTGTGGTCCTCGTAGCTCTCCTTGGCATCGCTATATACACGGAAGCATTCTCCACGAGCGTCGTCATCGTGATATTGCTTCGGACCCATCCATGAGGTATGGCACTTGATGCCAAAGTGGTTGTTGCCCTGTCTCACGAGGTCGCTTCTTCCCGCAGCACTCTCGAAGAGTCCCTGTGCCAGGGTGATGCTGGCAGGTATGCGGTATCGAAGCATCTGCTCGATGGCGAGATCCTTGTATTGGTTGATGTATGTCTGATAGGTTTGGTTCCATTTCATCTGCGCACTCATCGGTGCGGTGGTCAAGAGGAAGGCAACCCCTAGTATGTATTTTCTAAATCGATTCATACTGCAAAAATATAAAAAATAGTTTGTTTTCTCTCGTTTTGATGTAATTATTTATTTATTTTCACGTTTTATGCGCAGAAGTGTTTGTTTTTCATGAAAAAACGGTCTTATTCAGCACTCTGATGTTGTCACTTGATGCACAAGTACTCATAAAAAATAATGTACAATGAAAAAAATAATAATCGTGTTGGGTTCCAACCATGAGCAGGAAAAAAATGTGGGTTTTGCGATGAATCAGCTGTCGCAAAACTTCCCTGGTGTTCGCTTTTCTCGCCTTCTGTGGACGGAACCGATAGGCATGGAGAATTCCCCCCAGTTTGTCAATGCCCTTGCCATCGCTTTCACCGACTTGCCTGAGCCGGATATCGTACATATTCTAAAAGACATCGAGCGTCAATGTGGACGAACGAAGGAGGAAAAATCCCAAGGCATCGTCAAACTCGATCTCGACCTCTTGCTCTATGGCGATCTCCGTCGCAAGGAGAGCGATTGGGAAAGAGATTATGTGAAACAATTACTAGGGGAAATGGGAGAATGATTTCCAACTGTAAGGCTGCATTCTATTGCAGTTTTTTATAAACGAAAAAGCCGCTAGCGTGTCCTTGAAAAACACACAAGCGGCTTTGTTCCATTTATAATACCGGATTCGGATTGTCGGCGGAAAGATGCAACTCCACCACCTTGCCCTCTTCCAGTGATTTCTTGACGTGGATGATGCGCTGGTTGCTGCTGCCACGGAAGAAGAGGTCGGGGTCGGCGAGAGCCTTTACGAACGGACCATCCACCAAGACATCTATCAACTTCAGCAACTCCAACTGGGCTGGATTCTTGACCAAGTTCTCAAACTTGTAGCCCGTGAAGCACCAGATGGTCTTCTTGCTCTGTCGGCGTATCTCACGAGCCAACTCGGCGAAACCTTCTGCCTGAAACATAGGGTCGCCTCCGGAGAAGGTGACATTGGCGAAGGGGTCATCCATGATTTCCTTCATCAAGTCTTCCGTCGAGGTCATCGTGCCATGGTTGATGTCCCATGATTGGGGATTGTGGCACTCTGGACAGTGATTCGGACAACCGGCACAATAGATGGATGTGCGGAATCCCGGACCATCCACCATTGTGTCATGTACTACGCTTAAAACGCTTATCATTTTGCTATTGAATCTTCACTCTTCGTTCTTCACTTAGAATTACTTCTTAGGCGTGTCGATGTGGGTGACACGGTCGTGAAGCTCGGCAAGCTTGCCACTGTTCCAACGATCGGTGGTACCTACAAGGTAACCTGTGATACGCTGCAACTTGTCGATGTGGTGACTACCACACTTAGGACAAACGGTCAAGTTGGTATCGGCATTCTCGTAGCCGCAGTCCAAGCAGCGGTTGCGGTTGTGGTTGACAGAGCCATAGCCCATGTTGTACTTATCCATCATATCTACCACGCTGGCGATAACTGATGGGTTGTGAGTAGCGTCGCCATCAATCTCTACATAGAAGATGTGACCACCACGAGTCAAGTCGTGATAAGGAGCCTCGATCTTCGCCTTCTGCAATGCTGTACATTTATAATATACTGGCACGTGGTTAGAGTTGGTGTAGTAGTCACGGTCGGTAACACCAGGGATGACACCAAACTCCTTGCGGTCCTTCTTGGTAAACTTACCGCTCAATCCCTCTGCTGGAGTAGCGAGGATAGAGTAGTTGTGGTGATACTGATCGCTGAACTCGTTGGCACGGTCGCGCATGTAGGTGATGATCTTCAAGCCCAATTCCTGTGCCTCCTCGCTCTCACCATGATGCTTGCCGATGAGCGCCTTGAGGCACTCTGCCAAACCGATGAAACCGATACCGAGTGTACCATGGTTGATGACGCTCTCGATGGTTTCCTCTGGCTTCAACTTGTCGGCACCTACCCACAGGTATTTCATCAAGAGTGGGAACTGCTTAGCCATCGCTGTCTTCTGGAACTGGAAGCGCTCGTCGAGCTGCTTAGCTGTGATGTCGAGGATGTTGTCGAGCTTGGCGAAGAACATGTCGATGCGCTGCTTCTTGTCCTCGATGCCCATGCACTCGATGGCGAGCTTCACGATGTTGATGGTAGAGAAACTCAAGTTACCACGAGCGATGCTGGTCTTCTCGCCCCAACGGTCCTCGAACACACGGGTACGGCAACCCATGGTGGCGATTTCCCACTTGTAACGCTCTGGGTCGTCGGCACGCCACTTCTCGTTTTGGTTGAAGGTAGCGTCGAGGTTGAGGAAGTTAGGGAAGAAACGACGGGCTGTCACCTTGCAAGCCAACTGGTAGAGGTCGTAGTTGCGATCCTCTGGCAAGTAGTTGACGCCACGTTTCTTCTTCCATATCTGGATAGGGAAGATGGCTGTCTCGCCATTTCCTACGCCTTCATAGGTGCTCTCCAAGATTTCACGCATGATGCAACGACCCTCTGCAGATGTATCTGTACCATAGTTGATGGAAGAGAATACCACCTGGTTGCCACCACGAGAGTGGATGGTGTTCATGTTGTGGATGAAAGCCTCCATCGCCTGGTGTACACGGTTCACGGTCTTGTTGATGGCGTGCTGCTCCAAGCGAGCCTTACCCTCCAAGCCTTCGAGGCTCTTCTCCAGGTAGTCGTCGATAGGAGCGTCGTAGAGGTCCTTCAAGTCCTCGCCGGTCAACTTCTCCAGGTTCTTCACCTCTTCTTGGTAAGACATTCTTACGTAAGGAGCCAAGTAGAAGTCGAAGGCAGGGATCGCCTGACCTCCGTGCATCTCGTTCTGGCAGGTCTCCAATGAGATGCAAGCCAGTACGGCTGCGGTCTCGATGCGCTTGGCAGGACGGCTAGAGCCATGGCCAGCGGTGAAGCCGTGTTGGAGGATGATATCAAGAGGATGCTGTACGCAGGTGAGACTCTTGGTAGGATAATAATCTTTGTCGTGTATGTGGATGTAGTTATGCAGGACGGCGTCACGTACTTCCTCGCTGAGAAGGTAGTCGTCAACGAATGGCTTGGTGGTTTCAGAGGCAAATTTCATCATCATGCCGGCAGGAGTGTCGGCGTTCATGTTGGCGTTCTCACGAGTGATGTCATTGTTCTTGGCATTGACGATGCTCATAAATACGTCGCGGGTCTTTGCCTTGCGGGCGATGTTGCGCTGATTGCGATAAGCAATGTACTTCTGCGCTACATCCTTGCGCGCACTCTTCATCAGTTCCATCTCGATGGCATCCTGGATGGCTTCCACGCTCATCTGGCTCTTGCCACGGAAGGAAATGTGGTCGGTGATTTGCTCGATAAGAGTGCTGTCCTCACCCTTGTCTGTGTGTAACATGGCTTTGCGTATGGCTGCCATAATCTTCTGTTCGTTGAAACCAACGATGCGTCCGTCACGCTTAACTACAGTTTGTATCATTTTAGCTTTACTTTTATGATTGATATATAATTAGCTTAATATTAACATTTTATGCCAAAAGGAGGTGTAAAATACCTCATTTTTCATGTTGCAAAGATACAAAAGATATTCCAAAGTTTGCAGTTTTGGACAACTTTTCTTCTGTTAAAAAATATTAAGTCATTGATAATCAGATAGATGGTGTTTTGTTTTGGAAAACTTTACAAAAAACGAGTTTCCCGAAAAGTGTAACTCTTTGTCTAATGGGGACTTACGGACGAAAACGCCCGAAATGTTAAAAAAATAATCGTGTAGTTCTTAGAATAGTCTAACAATCTGCTACTCTCGCAGTTAGCCCTATTTGCTCTTTCTCTTGTAGTCGAGAGCGGCACCAATGGCAGTGCAAAATTCCGAGTATTTGGGGATGCGGAATTTCACGTTGTACAATTTTTCCATGGCAGGGAATACCTCATGGCATTGTGGCAGCAAGGTGAGGTTGCCTATCAAGACAAAGTCCTTGATGCCCGACTCCAATGAGGAGAGGATGGTGGCAGAGCCGATGCACTGGAGTACCATCCAGATGAGACCCTTGGCGATGTCTTCCCTGGTGGCGTTCGCCTTGGCGTTGCTGAAGAGGGAAGCCACGGCGTTCATAGGCAAACCTGGCAATGGCTTGGCGCTGATGTCGCCGATGAGGAGGTTGATCTTCGATACGTCGCCTTCCTTGGCTAGGTTGGCGATCTGCTTCACATCGTCGGTCTTGAGCATGATGCGGCTGAGACCCGACAAGGTTCCGCCACCGATGCCGATGCCACCGATGTGTCGGATGTTGTCGCCCTCGCATTTCACGAGCGAGGTGCCCGTTCCCATGCTCACCACAATCATCTTGTCTAGCTTGCTCTCATACATGGCACCCAATCCATCGGCGATAAACTCCTCGCTCTTCGAGGTAGGAAGCCCATAGATGGGTTCGTCAATGTATGCCGAACCTACGCCCGTCAGCATGACGTGCTCCACTTCCGACAAACTGATTTGGTTGTCGTGCAAGTATTTTCCGAAGGCACCATAGAGAGAGGTGATAGGGTCGGTAGCCTTGATGCGGATAGGGCTGATGACCATGCCTTGCTCGTTGATACCTACGATCTTGGTCGTAGAGATGCCTACGTCTATGCCGATGACGATCTTTTTCATTTTGGTGTTGTTCTTTTAGGAAGATTGGTTTTTAAGTAACCTTCATTTTGTATTGCGAGTGCAAAGGTAATACAAAATAAAGACTCCACAAAATTATTGCTATGAATAATTTGTGGAGTCGTATGGTTTTATATTTTATTAATCATTACAAGACACCCATCTTGCAGAAGCAGATGAGCACCGCATAGCCGATCACCATGCTCAGCACACCGATGGTCAAGCCCGCCTTCGCCATGTCGGTCTGCTGGATGAGACCAGTGGAGTAGGCGATGGCATTAGGAGGGGTGGAGATAGGGAGCGACATGGCGCAAGAGGCTGCCACTGCCACACCGATGATGATGGTGGAGGTGCCACCGATGCTATTGAGCGAGTCGCCCATGCCTGCGCATACCACCGAGAGGATAGGGATGAGGAGGGCTGCGGTCGCCGTGTTCGAGATGAAGTTACTCAGTGCGAAACATACCAGTCCGGATACCACCATGATGACGAGTGGGTTGAAGGTGTCGAAAGGAATGCTCTTCACGGCGTTCTCTGCCAGTCCGGTGCCGTTCATGGCAAGACCGAGTGCGAAGCCACCTGCCACCATCCAGATGACAGCCCAGTCGATTTCCTTCAGGTCGTCGGCGGTGATCACGCCCGTGAAGGCGAAGACGGCGATAGGCAACATGGCTACCGTGTTGGCGTTGATGCCCAGGTACTTCTTGCCGAATACCCAGAGCAGGATGGTGAGGATGAAGGTGCCGGCTACCACATAGGTGCGCCAGTTGTACTGGATGTTGCCCTCGATGTTTAGCTCGATGGTCTTCTGAGAGAATGGGAACATCTTGCGGATGATAAACCATGCCATGATGAGCATGATGATGACCATCGGTCCCATAATCATCATCCACTCGCCGAAGCCGAGGTCGAGGTTCAATCCGTCAGGAGCCGTCAGCACCTTGTAGGCGAAGGCGTTAGGAGGGGTGCCGATAGGCGTACCCATACCGCCCAGGTTGGCGCCGATAGGTATCGCCATGGTCAGGGCGATGCGTCCCTTGCCGTTGGCAGGCAGAGCCTTGAACACCGGGGTGAGGAAGGTAAGCATCATCGCCGCTGTGGCGGTGTTGGAGATAAACATGGAGAAAATACCCGTGATGAGCATGAATCCCAGCAGCACGTTTTCCGACTTCTTGCCGAAAGGCGCTATCAGGGTCTTTGCCATCAGCACGTCGAGACCACTCTTGGTGGCAGCGATCGCCATGACAAAACCGCCCAGGAAGAGGATGATGGTAGGGTCGGCAAAGCAAGCCATGATACCTTGGTATTCCAGCAGGTTGCCATACTCGCCCTCGGAGCCTTGCATGATGTTGAACGCCGAGTCGGAGACGCCAAAGAGGAGTACGAAGATGATGACCACGGAGGTAGCCCATGCCGGTATCGCCTCTGTGAGCCAGAGCATGACTGCCATCACGAAGATGGCGATGACACGTTGTTGCACAACGGTCAGTCCATCAATGCCGAAGTAGCTGATGGGCAGGTTCCATACACAAATGGTGAGCAAGGCAGTGAGCAAAAACATCAGTGCCTTCTTGCGATTGAAATCGCCGCTCAAAACTTTCTTAACGGTTTCTTGCATTTTCTCTATGTTTTTTATGGTTCTGAGGGCAAATGTACGCATTATTTTCGAATTATCAAAAAAAAGTGGAAGAAAAGTGATGTTTTTCGGAAAATTGTGTTATTTTTGCATCAGATTTTTAAATTTTTATGCCATGAACCAAGTTACATTATTTATTTTTGCAGTGCTCGCAATAGTCGTGGTACTGGTCGTGTTTTCTTATCTTCACAAGCGTCATGTGGAGTATAAGATGGTGGATATCGAAAATGCTGTTCGCAGCGCTTATTCCGAGGGCGTCACTTCGGTGGAGAAGGAAGCCCTCGTCAAAGCGGTGAAAAAGTACTTCCATTGCAGTAGCAAGGAAGCACATTATATAATAGGTGTAGCTCGGCGCAAGAAAATCATCGACATTGCCGTGGGCAAGGTCTCCTTACACCAAGACTCCTGATTTTATTTCATCTTGCAGTCGGGAAGTACTTTCATACATCTCTTGCCCTCGATGGTCTTCAGGATGCAACCGATCGTCTTGCGGTTGATGTTTCTGAGGATTGGCACCTGTGATATAGGAAGTACTTCCACATAGTGTACACCAGAGTTAGGTACGTCCATCGGGAGCGTGCCCTCAGCTTGCATCTTGGTGTGCTCAAACTCTACGACATCGTCAAATCTTACATATCGGTTGCCCTTGCCATCGATGAAGCCCACGCATACGGAGTCGGCATCGGTGGCAATGGTGGCATAGATGAGTTGTTCGCCAGCGTATCGCTTGAATACTCTGCCACGCTCTCTCTGCAAGAGTTCCTCGATGGAAACCTTGCATACTCTTCCGCTCTCATATACCATGATGAGCCATCCTTCTTCTTCATCCTCATGTACGCCTAGCTTCAGGCGATAGTCTTGCCAGTCGTCATCGTCGAGCACCTTGTACTCGTCGGTGCCCATCAGGCAGATCACGGCAGTGAGAGGGCGATAGCCTTCCTCGTAGTCGTGCAAGGCATTGTTGCGCAGACGGGAGGTCTGGATGAAATCGGTGACTGGGGCGGTCTCCACAAACTTGGTGGTCACCTTCTCCTCGGCTATGGTCTCATTGGCTGCCGCAGCCGTGGTCTGACTGCTTGCCTGTATCTCCTCCTGTGTCTGTACCAGACGTGGCACGTGCTCCTCTGCCCATTGTTTGCGGAGGGCAAGGAACTTGTCCTTGTAGTTGTCGTTCACCTTGCGTGCCGAGGTTCCCATGCGCTCGTAGTAGATGGTGCCCACGGCTTTCGGGGTAGGGCATGGCTCTATGTCGATGATGAGCACGGCATTGCTCACCTCGTCGTCGAAGTGGGTGTGTACGTAGTGTGCTCCCTCTTGACCGAGGTAATACACGATCTTGTTGTTGACATATACCTCATACTTGTCTCGTGAACCCTTGAAGAGTGGGTTCTTGAGGTCTTCTTCCACGCCCATCTCGTAGCCGATGTCTGATACACCCAGGTACAGGTGTCCACCCTCGGCGTTGAGGAAGGCGCATATCTCCTGCATAATCTTGACGGTCTGTGCTTCCACATCCACCTTCATCGAGTTCTCAGGATAGATGATGGAGGTCTTAAACTCGGTGTGGAAGTCTTCCTTGCCATAGTTCTTCTTGTTGGATGAAGACTTGTGGAGTTTGAGCAGCGCACGTATCTTGTCGAGGATGTCGCCAGCCTGCGAGAGCAGTCCCGACTTCTTGACGAAGTTGTGGGAGAGCACGAGCGATGCGAGTTGTTGCAGCTGAGGGTCCTCATTGCAGGAACTCCATCTGTAGAGTTCCTCGTAGTGCTCCTCGCTATCGAGGCAACCGATGATGCGCAGTTGCATGAAGTCGTGGCGCAGCATGGCGTTGCGCTCGAATAGCTCTGGCTCGGTGTCGGCGATGTGCTCTATCTTGCTGGTATCTACCTTGTCGAAGAGGGCGAAGTCGTTGAGTATCTCCAGGAGGGCAAGGCGGTTGTCGTAGTAGGCGATGCGCTCCTTGTTCTCCAGCAGGATGGCGAGCAAGCGGCAGAAGTTGAGGTAGTTGTACGATTTCACGTTGTCTTCCTCCAGGGTCGCCTTGGTGTCGATGATCGCCATCAACTCGCCTACGTGTGCTTGGTCTATCAAGCGTACGTTCTCCAGTTCGTCCTTGTCTTTCTCCGGATTATATACCTCGTGGTTGGCATAGCCCAGCATCAACTGGTGGAATGCCTCGCTTGTGTTGAATCGGCTCTCTGGCGACTCCCTCAGGAAGCTGCCGTTCAGGTATCCGTTGGGTCCCTCCGAGATGTTATCGACCTCCACGATCATACCTTTTTTCAGGTCGTCCACGCTCATGCCCGGTGCTGGCGCAACGCTCACGGAGAATCCCTCGTTGCTGATGGCTGGCACACGGTTGATGAAGTCGTTGCGGTTGTTGAGCACACAGGTGAGACGGGAGTTGTAGAAGAGGTCGTTGATTCTCACGTCGTCGATGTACTCGGTGATCATGTCTCTCATGGCAAACACGTAGCTGCCATCGGGATTGATGTCCTTCACGTAGGCATGCAGCAGGAGCGGCATGTTTTGGTATTGGAAGGTGTGCAGGTTGATTTCACCAGGATAGTAAGGTACCACGTCGCTGATGCAGTCGAGGGTGCCCATGCCTTCCACGCCTTCCTCTACGATCTGGCACTCGAACACCAGGTTGCCAGCCAACTGCTTGGTGACGATGATGTCGGTATCGTCGTCGATGTCCAACTTGCGGTTTTGCTTCTTGGCTGCCTTTCTCTTGGTCGAGAAGAGCGACTTGTTGATATATGCCCACAAAGCCTTGTAGTGCTCGATGGTGGTGCCCACCTTGCCACGCAGGTTGAGTGGTGGCTTCTCGTCGAGCTTCACCGACAGACCGTGCCACAGTCCCATTCTGGACGACAGCGGCAGGTAGAGGTTCTCCTTGTCCAGGTTCTTCGGCTGTATGGAGATCACTTGCTCGGTGATGGAGAGCACGGCTTGCTCGTTCTCGTACTTGGCATTGTCGAAGTTCTCCACCTGCTCGTTGTTCTCCTGAGAGCAGAGCATGTTGGCGAGGATGAAGGCATCGTCGCTGTTGAAAGGGAGGGCTGCGTCAAACTCGGTGCTTGTGAAGAGCGATAGGAACGACCTCTGGAGCGTCTTGTTAGGGTCGCTCACGTTCATGATGCTCACCAGGCGATAGAGAAGGGCTTGGTTGAGCGAGGTGTCGAAAAAGTTTTGGTTGGTGTGCTTGCTGAGAATCAGCTCCGTCACGAGCACCTGTATCATGCTCTCCTTGGTCTGTAGGTCGCTGGAGAGTCGGTCGGTCTGTGCGTAGATGTTCTCTATGTAGGTTTGCAACAGTTTGAGCCATTGCATCTGGAATGGTTTTCTGATCCAAAGATATACCTCTTGACTTCTGAGTGTGTCGAGGATGAGGGTGATCAGGCTTTCCATGATGGAGAAGTCGAGCATGAAGATGCACTGCATGATGCAGAACTGCTTTCTTGGGTGGTAGATGTAGGCGCAAGAGGAGAGGGTGGAAAGAATGTCACGGATGGTTTTCTCCGCCTTGCCGTCGCGCAGGATGTCGATGGCTTGGATGTAGTAAGTAAGTAGTTCGATGACCTCGGTGAATCGTTGTTCCAACAAGGTGCGCTCAGCTTCCTTGCAGCGAGGCAACAGTTGTGCACCTTGCAGGGTTTCGAGACAGAGGGTGCGTATGTGTTGCAGTTTTTCCTGTAGTTCTTCTTGTGAGAGGTGGGAGGAGAGATTGGAGATCCATCGGTGGCACTCGATGTCGAAGAGGTCTTTGGCGGTGTCGCCGAGCATGAGGTTGTGGAAATCCTGGTTGTTCCATTCCTCCGGACCGATGATATTGCTGAAGTCTTTCTCGGTGAGTGAGAATTCCGACTTGTCGGCTCCCATGACCTCCACGAGCATCACTTCCATAAATCGCTGCCTGAATTTCATCACACGGCATTTCACCATAGGGGTGAGGGCGGAGTTGATGACGGTGTCACGCTTGAGCATGGCGGTGAATCCGAACTCGTCCTCCAGCTGGTAGTATTCCCCCAGTGTGAGTTTGATTTTGAAGATGACCTCATCATTTTCTTGGTAGTGTTGTCTCATCAGGCGCTCAATGTTTTGGCTGATGAAAACTTTGCCCACGTGCGAGGAGATGAGCAGACAGTCGAGATACTCAGGTGTGGGCAACCTCCTTTGGAAGGCGAGTTGAGCCACCTTGTAAATCTTGTTGTCAACTTCGAGGATGAACTTATGTTCTTCTTCATCGACTCGCAAAACCTTAGCTTGGATTTCTTTGTAATTGTTCATGTTATTGTTGTTTTAAAAGATTGTTGGCGCAAAGGTAATGATTTATTTTGGGATAAGTGCAATGTTTTTTTATTTTTTGCTAAGTTTAGTACAACATTTGTAGGGCTTGTCTTGAAAATGGGAGTTGGTTAAAACGACAAAGCTTCGGAAGCCTTCTTAGGGAAGCGTTCCGAAGCTTAGAGTGTTGTTAGATATGGAATTTGATGTCTTCGAGCCATTTCTTGGTATCGAAGCAAGGGCACTCCTTGCGCACGCCAGGTAGGTCACGATGGCCGAGAATCTCGGCATCTGGATAGTCGGTGCAGAGGCTCTTGAGGAGTTCCTCCAGGGTGATGTTTTGTGCCTCGGTACGGGTGTCGGCAGGTTTGCCGTTGGCATCAAGTCCGCCCTCATAGCAGATGGCGATGCTGTGGGCGTTGTAGTGTCGGGCGTGAGCTCCGACCTCTCGCTCTGGGCGGCAAGGGTAGAGGGTACCATCCTTGGTGATGTAGTAGTGGTAGCCGATGGATTTGAAACCTCTTGCGAGGTGGCAGGCTTTCAAGGCTTCGATTGTGAAGTCTTGTGTCACACGCGTGGCACTGCAATGCAATACGATTAGATTGATTGTTCTCATAACAAATTCTTTTTTATGATTTTTTTTTGTAAAATTTAATTTTTTCCAATTTCCATTGGATGGTTTCCAATTTCCATTGGTGGATTTTTCAATTTTCCATTGGTGGATTTTTCAATTTTCCATTGAGGATTTTTCGACACCCCTGTCCCCCTCTTGCGAAGAGGGGGTCCTTACCCCAGTACCCAAGCCCTACGCCCCTACCATAGGGGCGAGGGATGTAACCGCTCCTACTCGTCGCTCTGAACCGCTTCGCTCTAAGGTAGGCGGGGCGTCAGAGCCCTCGCCTTTATTTTTTTACGCAACAGAGTTGCGATTTTTTGTGCGGTGTAAACCGCCTTGTTGAGAGCTTGCTGCAAAGCCTTGATGGGAGTTTGCTGCAAAGCCTTGATGAGAGCTTGCTGCAAAGCGCTAGCCCAGCATGAAGGCGGTGTAACACCGCACAAAAATCGCCGATTAGGCGTAAAACAATCGCAAC
>SAMEA104315437__coassemble_114_pt1 | contig 119204 bp, 86 predicted proteins | sample SAMEA104315437__metabat2_high_PE_027 | metagenome-assembled genome bin SAMEA104315437 (sample SAMEA104315437) | gut metagenome | biome: Monkey gut; feature: monkey-associated habitat; material: faeces | place: China | collected 2013
TAGATACGATTCCACACATAATATCTTTTCCTTTCTTTTACGGTTATTTCTAACATATTGTTATGATTTGCGTGCAAAATTACTACTTTTTGTCAGAATAAAGAAAGAAAAAGATACATTTTGTTTTATTATGGCGGTGTTACTTACAGTTTAGCACTATACAATACTCCACAGCTTACAATATGCCACATTATCCCACAATATAGGTTACACTTTGTAAGTTTGAGCGAAAAATATGATGCTACATCTTAGGAACGATATGTTACTACACCTTATTATATATATACCTTTATATATATTGTAATCAAATATATAGAATGATCAAATCACACAGAAATGCTCCAAGGCATTCTTGACGCCATCCTCATCCACCGACGAAGTGACAAAATCGGCTATCGCCTTCACATTGTCGCCTCCATTGCCCATGACAACACCGATTCCAGCTTCCTTGATGATGGAGAGGTCATTGCCGCCATCCCCAAAAGCCATCGTCTCACCTATCTCCAAGCCAAGATACTCAGCCATGGCGTGAAGTCCCTTGCCCTTATCTGCATCGCCAGCCGTAATATCGGTGAAAGCAGGATGCCATCTTCCCGAAGTACAATTATCGAGCGTAGGCATCAGCGCAGCCTCTTGCGCCTCGCTACAGAAAGGAGTGAGCTGCAAGACATCCTCGCCTGCCAAATCTTCGAGACGGACCTTGAAGTCAAGAGCATCCACACCCAAGCCTTCGACGAAGATTTTCTCCACGATAGGAGTAAGATTGTGAATGGCAAGATGCTTCTCGCCTACCACGATGACAGGATAGCCATCCCTATCGGATGCTGCCACCACCTTATCCACATCCGCACGAGAAATCGGACGTTGGCAAACCGTATGGTCGCCCACGAAACAGCGAGCGCCATTGGTCGTGATATAGCCATCTATGAGATGCTCTATCTGACCGAGATTGGTGATAATCATCTTAGGGCGGCCTGTGGATATATATACCTTCACTCCATTTTTCTTAGCTCTTTCGAGGGCATCAACCGTACTCTGTGGAATGCGATGAGTCTGAAAGCTGACAAGTGTGCCATCTATATCGAAAAACAAAGCTTTGATTGTTGGATTGCTCATAATTCTACCTATTTTTATCGTTTTATGTGTGCAAAATTACAAGAAAATTGGCAAATGGGCAAAATTCCGCCTCGATTTCTTGGAGTTATCACAATAAAATCATACCTTTGCAACAGATAAGCGATATTCAGCTATATCTTTGCAACTTGAATATTACAAACAATAATAAATATACAGATATGAAAACGATCAAATTCTATGCGATGCTTGCCATCTGCTTGATGGCTTGTTCATGCGAAAAGTTTGCTGCCGAACAGACAAGCAACAGTCAGGAATCGAAAGACAAGAACGTCACCCTTAGCCTCACCCAAAGCAATGAGGTCAAGGAAGTTTGCAAGAAAGTTTCTTTCGCCATCTTCAAGGTTGACGAGAAACTGGGAGTTATCAACCAAAACTTCGACGACAAGGATTTCGGCACCATTCACCTCAGTCTCTCTCCAGGCATTTACCGCTTGGTTGCCATCGGGCATAATGGCACGGGCAACTGCACCATCAGCGCACCTGAGAAAATCACATTTCCTAGCAACAAACTCACCGACACTTTCTCTTATTACGGCACCACGGAAGTCGTGGAAGGTGAAAACACATCCGAAAGCCTCACCCTCAAAAGAGCCGTGGCGATGCTCCGACTGGCCATCAAAGACGACATCCCCTCCTCAGCCAAGCGCATCAAGTTCTACTATACGGGAGGCAGTAGCACACTGGATGCCACCAGCGGATATGGTTGCGTGAACAGCAAGCAAACCGAAACTCTCGACCTAGATCCCCAGCAGAAGGTATATGAGGTATATACTTTTCCACACGAGGACGGCAAGAAACTCACGGTGAACATCAGCGTGCTCAATGACGAGGGCATCACCATCGCCTCAGCCACGCTCAACGACGTGGAAATCACCAAGAACTATATCACAACCTATAGCGGAAAACTCTTCGGCAACATTTCGGAAGGTGGTTCGGGAAGCATCGATATCGACTTCGAGTTTGACGCAGAATGGGCAGGAGAAAATAACTATGAGTTCTAGAATGTTCTATTTTTCCACAAATACACACATTTTTCAATTATTAAAGAATTGATAAGACACAAAGACTTTGATTTTTAAGAAATTATCCATAATTTTGCACAAAAATATAAAGTATCATTTAGTTTTTGTGTAATGAAAAAGATTGTAACTATTTGCTTGTTGTTGGGCACATTGCTCCCTGCTGGGGCTCAAAGAGTATTGAGCCTCGACAGTTGCAGGGCAATGGCATTGCGCAACAACAAGCAAATCAACGTTTCCAAGTTCAAGAAGGACGTGGCATACAACCTGAGGAAATCGGCACGAACCAAGTATCTGCCCAAGGTGGATGCCATGGGAGGATACGAGTGGTTCAGCCGTGAGATATCCCTTCTTAACAATAATCAAAAGAGTACTTTCAGTAATGTGGGCACCAATATCGGCTCCAACCTTTCGGGTGGTCTCAACAACCTGATGGGCGAACTGGTGAGCAATGGACTCATCACGCCTGAAGCAGCCCAACAGATCGGGCAGTCGCTCGGCAGCAAATTGCCTGCCTTGCAGGAGAAAGCCAATGCACTCGGTCAGAGTGTCGTCGATGCCTTCCGCACAGATACCCGTAATATCTGGGCTGGAAGCGTCATGCTCCGTCAACCTATCTATATGGGTGGCGCCATCATCGCCGCCAACAAGATAGCCGACATCGGTGAGCAGATGGCTGCCAACGACCTGGACATGCAGACACAGAGCACCCTCTACAGCATCGACCGTGCCTACTGGATGGTGGTATCTCTTCGCCAGAAGCAGAAACTCGCCAACAGCTATCGCGACCTAGTACAGAAGCTCAACGAGGATGTTCACAAGATGATCAAGCAAGGCGTTGCCACCAAGGCAGATGGCTTGAAAGTGGATGTCAAGGTGAACGAGGCTGATATGCAAATCATGCAGGTGGAAGATGGATTGACCTTGTCGAAGATGTTGCTCTGCCAACTCTGTGGCATTCCGATGGACCAAGACATCCAACTCGCTGACGAGAACAAGGAATCGCTAGGTATGACGGGACAATTCGTGGATGCCAGCGTACAGCAACAAGCTGCTGCCGACTCTGCCAAGAGCACTCGCCCAGAGCTGAAGATGCTCCAAAACACCGTGGAGCTGACCCAGCAGAGCGTGAAACTCGTACGTGCAGCCAACTTGCCTCACGTAGCTTTGACGGGAGGTTACACCATCTCCAACCCAAATGTCTTCAATGGATTTCAAAAGAGATTCACGGGTGTATGGAATGTTGGAGTCTTGGTACAAGTACCTGTATGGAACTGGTTTGATGGCGCTTACAAGGTGCGTGCCGCAAAGGCTGCCGCCAACATCGCCCAGATGAACCTCGATGACACGCAAGAGAAGATTCACTTGCAAATCACCCAGAGCCAATTCAAGGTGAAAGAAGCTGAGCGCAAGCTCAACATGGCGATGAAGAACATCAAGAGTGCCGAGGAAAACTTGCGCTGCGCCAACCTAGGATTCAAAGAGGGCGTGATGGAAATCACCGATGTGATGGCTGCACAGACTGCTTGGCAACAGGCTCAGAGTCAGAAGATTGACGCCGAGATTGACGTCAAGTTGACCCAGGTAGGATTGAACAAGGCATTGGGTATTCTGCAATAAGCTCATTATTCATTATAAATTATACATTATCAATTAAATTACGATTATGTCAAAGAAGTCACAACATAACAATATACTCTTGGCCGTCATCGGTTTTACGGCAGTGGTAGTGCTCGTGGGTGTCATCGGTTTCTTCACCTTGGAGCAGAAAGACGACACCATCCAGGGCGAGGTGGAAGTATCTGAATACAGAGTTTCCTGCAAATTGCCGGGTCGTGTGGTAGAACTGAGAGTGCAGGAGGGCGACTACGTTCACGTGGGCGACACCCTCGCCATCCTCGAAGTGCCAGAAATGAAATCACAGGAGCAGATGCTCCAAGCCACCAATGCCGCTACTGAGGCGATGAAAGACTTGACCGATGCCGGTGCTCGCAAGGAGCAAATCAAGGGCGCCTATGAGTTGGTGCAGCAGGCTGAGGCAGCAGCAGCCATTGCCAAGAAGACCTACGAGCGTATGCAAAACCTCTATAACGAGGGGGTCATCAGCGGACAGAAGCGTGACGAGGCTTTCGCCGCATTCAAGGCGACAGAGGCTCAAGTAGCAGCTGCCAAGAGCCAGTATGAGATGGCAAAGAATGGTGCTCGTGAACAGGAGAAGCGAGTGGCTGCCAGCAACACACAGGCTTCCAAGAGTGCCGTTGATGTAGTGAAGAATCTCTTGAAGGAGACCGTTCAGATTGCCCAGTGCGAGGGCGAGGTCAGCAATGTCTATCCTAAGGTAGGCGAATTGGTGGGTCTCGGTTCTCCAATTATGAGCATCAGCATCATGAGCGATATGTGGGGTACCTTCAATGTACGTGAAGACCACCTGCAGGGCTTGAACAAGGGCGATACCTTCACCGCCTTCGTGCCAGCCTTCAACAAGGACATCAAGATGAAGGTGTATTACTTGAAAGACCAAGGTTCCTATGCCACTTGGAAGGCTACCAAGGACAATGGCGACTACGACCGCAAGACCTTCGAGGTGAAGGCTCGCCCTGTCACCAAGTTGGAGGGTTTGCGCCCTGGAATGTCTTTGATAATTAAGAATTAAGAATTTCTGGGTAATGTTCAAGAGTTTATATCATATAGCCCTCAGAGAATGCGGCATCATGTGGAAGAATCCCATCTACTGGTTCTGCATGATACTCTTCCCTATCGTGGTGGTGATTTTCTTCACCACCTTGATGGCTGGCGGAGTGCCAACCGACATGCCTGTGGGTATCGTTGACCAGGACCACACGGCGACCTCCCGACAACTGGTTCACAAGCTCGATGCCTTCCAAACCACCAAGGTGGTGGCACATTACGAGAATGTGGCTGAGGCTCGCCATGCCATCCAGAAGAACGACATCTATGCCTTCCTCTACATCCCCGAAGGCACGGAAGCAGGACTGATGGCTTCCAAGCAACCTAAGATTTCGTTCTACTATAGCAGTGTGTCGCTGGCGGCTGGCTCGCTCCTTTTCCGAGACCTGAAGACCATCTCCACGCTCGGTGGTGCGGCGGCAGGCATGACCAAGTTGGCAGCACTGGGCAAGACCCATGACGAGATCATGACCTTCCTGCAACCTATCGCCGTGGACCTCCACATGATAGGCAACCCATACGCCAACTACAACTATTACTTGTCGAGCGTGATGGTGCCAGGACTTATCATGGTGTTTATCTTCCTGATTACACCTTATTCTATAGGTACGGAGTTGAAGTTCAATCGTGCCAAGGAGTGGATGCGCATGGCAAACAACAATCCTTACCTCGCCATCGCTGGTAAGATGTTGCCACAGACACTCATCTGGCTCATCATCTTTCTCGCCTTCGAGTTTTACCTCTATTATGTCTTGCAGTTCCCTCATCCGGGTGGCGCCTTGCCTATCGTCTTGCTAGGCATCCTCAGCATCTTGGCTTGCCAGTGCTTTGGCATCTTTGCCTTCGGACTGATGCCATCCCTCCGTATGTCAATGAGTATCTGTTCGCTCTGGGCAGTGGTGAGTTTCTCCATCTGTGGAGCCACCTACCCTATCTTCTCGATGGATGCGCCGATAGAGGCTATCGGACAACTCTTCCCGATGCGTCACTATTACATAATTTATCAGATGAACATCTTCAATGGCTTCCCTATGGGCGATGCCGTGCTCCACTGGGGTGCGCTCGTACTCTTCTGCGCCTTGCCGATGCTCACCATCTGGAATATCAAGAAGTCAATGCTGGTTTATAAATATTTACCATAACGATTATGAACGGTTTATTAAATAAGATAGTCAATGGTTTCAGAGACATGTGCTACATCTGGGCGAAGGAAATGCGCAATGTATTTCGTGACGAGGGTGTGCTCATGTTCTGCATCTTGGTGCCGCTAGGTTATCCACTGCTCTATTCGTGGATATACAACAATGAGGTGGTACGAGAGGTACCAACGGCGATTGTCGATTTGAGCCATAGCCATACCTCCAGGGAGTTCATCCGTGACTTCGATGCGGCTCCCGATACCAAAACGGCATATTTCTGCAATAGTCTTGACGAGGCGAAAGACTTGGTGGCTAAGCAGGCGGTGCATGGCATCCTCTACTTCCCTGCCGACTTCGATACGAAATTGAATCGTGGCGAACAGGCACATGTGGGCGTCTATACCGACATGAGTCTGATGCTCACCTACAAGGCGATTTATCAGACGGCACAAGCCGTGGCAAGCCATATCAACTCCGGCATCCAAGTATCTCAGTCGGGTGGTTTCACCGATCGTGATGACGAGGTCACCACCGAACCGCTCGCCTTCGATGAGGTGCCCATCTTCAATACCACGGGTGGTTATGGCAATGCCATCCTGCCAGGTGTGCTGATGCTCATCTTGCAGCAGACGCTTCTGTTGGGCATCGGAATGGCGGCTGGTACATCTAGGGAACTGAATAGAAACCGAGAGTTGGTGCCAGTGAGCGAACATTATGGCGGCATTTTCCGCATCGTGTTTGGCAAGGCATTGTGCTACTTCATGATTTATGCCGTGATGGGCATGTATTTGGCGCTTGTCGTACCGAAGATGTTCAGTTTCGTGAGCATGGTATCGTGGACCACCATCCTCGCCTTCCTCTTACCATTTATCCTATCGTGCATCTTCTTCGGCTTGATGCTCTCCTGCTTGGTAAGATACCGTGAGAATGTGATGCTCTTGGTGGTCTTCACTTCCGTTCCATTGCTCTTCATGACGGGTATCTCCTGGCCACAATCCAATATTCCTGCCTTTTGGCAAGGAGTGGCATGGGTATTCCCATCCACCTTTGGTGTAAGAGGATTCCTTCGCATCAGCAGCATGGGCGCATCCCTAGCCGACATTCTGCCAGAGTTCCGTGCCCTGTGGATACAGACGGGCATCTATTTCCTAGCCACCTGCCTCGTCTTCCGTCAGCAGATACGCAGTGCCCGACTCAATGCCGGATTACCTGCCGAGGAAGCGGACGTGGAGGATGAAATGGAAGAAATCTTAGCAGAGAAGAAAGAATAGTACAGAAAAACAACTGTTACAGTGTAACAGAAACATCATAAAAACAAGCATCGCATACAGCCAAAAGAGGCTTGGAACCATCAGGATTCCAAGCCTCTTTTTGTATCAATCCATCAAGGCATCACGGCGTATGCCCATTTATTATTTATACTTTATAATTTATCATTTAATCAATGTGTTCCCACAATCTTGGTAGGAGCCTGCTCCTTGTTGCGGCGATTCACCACCGTCACCACGCTTTGGGCGAGGCTGAGGAAGGCTTGACCCGTGATAGTATCCACCTTGGTAGCAGCTGGAGCACCATCATCGCCACCCTCACAGATACTCTGTACGATAGGAATCTGGGCGAGCAATGGCACATTCATCTCCTTCGCCAAGTTCTTGCAACCCTCCTTGCCAAAGATATAATACTTGTTCTCTGGCAACTCGGCTGGCGTGAAGTAAGCCATGTTCTCTATCAGTCCGAGGATAGGCACGTTCACCTTGTCATTCTGATACATGTCGATACCCTTGCGAGCATCGGCGAGAGCCACCTGCTGAGGCGTGCTCACGATGACAGCACCTGTAATGGCTAGCGTCTGAAGAAGCGTCAAGTGGATGTCACTGGTGCCAGGAGGTGTATCGAGGATGAAGTAATCCAAGTCACCCCAGTCGGCATCGGCGATGAGCTGCTTCAAGGCCGAGCAAGCCATGCCACCACGCCACAAAGTAGCCGTGGTAGGACTTACGAAGAAGCCGATGCTGAGCAACTTCACACCATATTTCTCGATAGGTTCGATGAGGTCTCTGCCATCCTTGTGAACTGAGTAAGGACGTTCTTCCTCCACACCAAACATCTTTGGCATGGAAGGACCGAAGATGTCGGTATCGAGCAAACCTACCTTATAGCCCAACTTAGCGAGGGCGATGGCCAAGTTGGCAGAGACAGTGCTCTTGCCTACTCCACCCTTGCCCGAACTAACGGCAATGACGTTCTTCACTTGTGGCAACAACTTGCCGACCTCTGGACGTGGAGCCGACTTAAACTCCGTGACGATTTCCACCTCCACCTCCTTGGAGATGTGGTAGTGGATGGCAGCCTCAGCCGCCTTCACGGTACTCTTGAGGAATGGGTCGGTGTCACGAGGGAAAAGCAACACCACCTTCACCTTCATGCCGTTGATGCTAGGCGTATCAGCCAGCATCTCGCTCTCTATGAGGTTCTTCTTGGTACCAGGGTAGATCACCGTGGCGAGAGCCTCTTCTATCAATTTAGGATATAATGTCATTATCAACTTTTGATTTACTTGTGAATATTCAGTCTTAAATATCTGCGTGATGCGAGCAAAAGCTATGCCATCCTTCACAGATAACTTTGCAAAAATACCAATAAATTATGTAATAAACAAATAAAAGCTAAATAATTTCAGATATTAAACACTTTTGTGTATCTTTGCAGAAATCACATTATCTCACAGAGAATCGCAAGACACCTCTGTAATACAACATCATAAAACTAGAAGAAAATGAATTACAAGAAGATATGGCTCAGCTTTGTCCTGGGCTTAGCTTGCTTGTCCTGTCAAGACATCACTGCATCAACAGTCAGCCATCGAAACGGTGCTTTCAGCAAGAGTAAGGAGGCATCCACCAAGGTCAAGAAGACCGAAGTGCAAACTGCGCCCCCATGCGTCTATTGGACGGATGGCAACGGCAGAGTGACCTACTCCGTCAACACCAACACATCGACCGTGGTGAAGAAAGCACTCGACATGTTTGAGAGCGACATGAAGGCTGTGACGGGCCTTGCAGCCAAGCAGAAGACCGGCGCTCCCCTCCAGATATACCAGCTCGACATGCTCACCAACAAGGAGTTCTCTGCCCTGGAGAAGTCGGGCGTGCCTATCCACAAGATCATCACCGCCCACGATGCCTACTACATCGGCGTGAAGAACAATAAGTTGATGGTCGTAGGAAGCGATGCCCGTGGCACGGCATACGCCATCATGTATCTCTCACAGAAAGCAGGTGTCTCGCCTTGGGCGGCATGGAACGGCGTGAAGCCTCAGCCTCGCCGCACCCTCTCTACTCCATCCGACCTGACGTGGATTATGAAGCCTCGCATCGAGTTCAGAGGATTTGCTTTGAACGGCAGTCAGTGGATGAAGCCACAAAACTACAGCCAGATAGCCCGACTGATGTTGCGCCTGAGATGCAACACGCTCTGGCAGGTGGATGGCAAGCACAACGCCGCCTACGACAAGGCTGTGGTGGATAGTTTCGACCTCTGCGTGGCTGAGAACCACAAGGTGACGGAGGTGCTCGGCAAGAAGCATAAGAAGCACAAGAGAAACATCGACAACGTGAAGATGGTCTTCGATGACGACCAGATTCAACTGCATTGCGTGGCTCCCGGCTTGCTCCGCGAAGCCCTCGACAACAAGAACTTCCACGAGAGCAAGAGTTCTCATCACGACAAGTCGCACGCCAACGTCGAGGATGATGCCTGGATAGCCAACGTGACCAATCCACAGCTCTCCATGCTCCAACTGTCGATGATGACCGAATTGGCTTGGAACGAGAATGCTCTGAAGATAGGCAGCAAGCGATATCTACAGAAGTGGCTCAGCGAGCAGTTTGGCAACGACCTCGGCAAGCGCATCCAGCCTCTGATGGAGGAATACTACCGCCTGACCAGCATCCGCCAACCAGCTTATATGGCGATGCCATACGGCGACACCGAGTTCCACTCAGGCGAGTTTGGCAATGAGTTGGAGCAATACCTCTACGCCTACGACCAGTTGAAGTCGAAGGTTGAAGCCCTGGAGAGCAAGCTATCTGATGACCAGAAGGATGGCTTCTTCGAGGTCGTGAAGTACCCGATATTCTCTGCCGCCCTCATCGCCGAGAAGGAGTTGGAGGCACAGGAAGCACGCCACATTGCCCGTCCGGGTCTCTTCGACAAGGATGATGAGGCGAAGGCTGCCGCCGCCGTCTCGCTCACGGCATACAACCAGTTGAAGCAGCTCAATGCGCAATATACGACCATCGCCAGTCGTCATATACGACCATCGCTTGTCGTCTATAGTGGCGAGGCGCAGGCTCCTATATTGCCTGGCACGCTCTCCTCTTCCGACATTCAGAAGTATCGCATGGATGCCTTCGACCGCTCCGAGGACCTCAAGCCACTAGCCAACTACACGAGCGATGTCATCGCCAAGAATGCTTGCGAATGGACAACCACGACACCTGCACCTAGCGTAAAGGGAGCCGATGCCAACAGCATGAGCAAGAAATCATCGGAGTCCATCCAGCTTCTCCCTCTCCTAGGTCATAGCAATCGAGCCGTGAAACTGCCAAAGGGTGCAAGCCTCAACTACACATTCTATACCTCCCAGAGCGGTGATGCCCGATTCACGCTCGCCGCCATTCCCAACTATATGTCGGGAGTGAAAAACATGCGAGTGAGTGTGAGCATCGACCACGCCGAGCCTGTGGAGCTAGAAATCAACGAGGCTTACAATGGCAAGCAATGGAAGCTGGACTTATGGCGAGGACAGACCCTCCGCAATTTCTACGTTACCCTGCCTAGCGGCAATCATAGTATTGAGATCAAGGCACTCGACGACCACGTCATCCTCGACCAATGGATCCTGGACTACGATGTGGATAGAGAATACTACGTCATCCCGGTCGGGAAATAGATACGTTAAAGAACCAAAAACAACCGTTAAATAAGCTAACTCGTAGTTTTAACACTCGTAACTCTACGACTTGCGACTGACAACTCTACGACTTGAAATATACGCAACAACGGCTAGCTTTCTCAGAGGAAGGCTAGCCGTTGTTTTATCATCAAGCAAAATTGTTTTTACCACCAAGTGTAACACTGTAACGAAATCGCCTCTAGCCAACAGATGACTAGAGGCGATTCTATGTTTATTTCTCCAAGGAGATTTCTTATTATCTCCTATTGGATTTTTTATTTCTCCAAAGGATTCTTGATGGCGAAAGGCTTGTCAGCCTTAGCCTTCTTCAAGTACTTCTCCATGCTCTCCACGATCATGGCACGAGGCGCAATCACGCTAGTGCCTACACCCTGGCGGATGGTATTGAGCACGACATCCTCGCTAGATGTACCGATGACATGCATGAAATCAGACTTCGACAATGTAGGATTGTCCTCCACTATCACCATCTTCTCTTCACCCGTCTTCACATCCACCTTGTAGAGAGAAGCCGTGCAACCGGCAGGTTGTCTCACGATGTAAGCAGAAGACAAGCCTTGCGCCTTCGCCTCCTTGCAGAGTGCCTGCTTCATCTTGTTCATCGGCATGCTGGATGCACTGGTCAAGGTGACAACACCAGGCACCACATTGGTACCAATCACACGATTAGGGTCGATGACGAAACGCTCGTTGGCAGTGCTTGCCATACAGTTGAGCGAAGGAGTGCGACCTGAGACGAGCTGCTCCAAGATACCATTCTTGATGATACTGAGCGAAGGCTGAGGGGTCTCGCCATCCGCATCCTGCTGGTAGTAACCGAGCAAGCCGATGCCCTTATAGGTAGGCATACCCGCCTTCTGGGTGAGCGAGAACTTCTTGTCGATGATGCGCTTGCCAAAGATGAGGCTCCCCATGCCACTGTTGTCCTTGGTGGTACGCTTAGACACGATGATTGGATAGATGCCATCCACCACAGCTTGAGGCACGGCATCGCCCTCAAACATCATCGGACCGATATAGTAATCACCCACCGACTCGGCATCCTTCACCTCCATCATTCTGTCGGCAAACTCAACGACCTCCTTGTAGAGAGCCTCCTCGTCCAACTCCTTGTCGGAGGTAAACACGCGATAGAAGTTGTCGCCCAGCGCAGCACCGCTATTGGAACGAATCTGAGCCGTCACATACACCTCGGCATAGCCGTTGCACACCTTCTGCTTGATGCCCTCGGTATTGAGGCGATAGATGTCATTGTTCTTGCAGTGTACATTCACTCTCGTATTGTAGATGCTAGGATACTTCAAGAAGATGGCAGAGAGCGACTGGGCGATTCTGCGCACCTTGTCGTGGCTGATAGCCTCATTCTGCTGGGCGGTGATATTCTCATTCGCCTTCATCGGAAGCATGTCAGGAATGTCCTTCTCCTCCTCAGGGGTTGGATTGTTTTGCAAGAAGTTCTGCTTGTAAGCGAACGAGTTCAAGCTGTACTTGTACATCATGTCGGAAACCTTCCAAAGTTCACGACGGATGTTGTCATAGTTCACCTCACTGCTCAAGGAAGCCGAAGACAACTGTCCTGGTTGCATATCGCTATTGAGCTTGTAATCACCTATCTTCATGCCCACGCTCGCAAGCGCATAGACAGGATAAACCTTGTCTTCCACGATACCACCGAGGCTCGCATTGACAGACACATCCTGGCAACGGGCGATGTTGTAGTCGATATAGAAAGGATGAGGATAACCTGGGTAAGCCAACTGATTCTGGGAGCGTTGCAACTCATCAGACATCGCCTCGAAGATGGTCTTGTCATCCTGCACCGTCAAGTTCTTCACCTCAGGAGCAGGGAGCACACGAGCCTTCTGATTGTCCTTCTGACGGCGTTGTGTCTCGATCTTCGTCACGAAAATCATAGGAGAGGAAGCAGATACTGGCACCCATCCCGACTCTGCACCGCAGACACCCGTGAAGGTACTCACGCTATTGCTGGCAGCGGTGATGTTGGAGAACATGGAGAGCGGCGTACCGATGAGGTCAACGCCTCTTACGAGCTCGTCCTTTCTGCCATCTACATACACACGATATACCTCGATAGGGGTCACATTGAAGGAGTTCAAGCTACCGCCCTCACCCGTGTAAGTGAAACCGCTGGTCACCGTCTTGAAGAAATATCCGTAAGGCTTCTTCTGCTTCTTAGCCTCATCGATGAGCATCTTGCGGAGCTGCTCGTCGGTGTATGGCTTAGTGGTCTCCACGATCAAGTTGGACTGGCGAGACACAGGGTCGTTGCCGCCCACCATTCGACCGTGGCCATTGCTCACTGGGAATCCATCGAGAGGCACACGGCTCATCAAGAAGTTGGTGAGCACGCCGTTTGTCACGTTCATCACCTTCTGTGCCTTCACGCCCTCATCATCATACTTGTAGTAACCATTCAAGGCATTGCCATGATAGTACTGCAAGGTAGGGGCGCAGAACACATTGAAAGTCTCAGGCAAGAGTTTCTGACCTATCATCTTCTTGAAGGTCTGACCACCCGACTTCATGCGATGACCCTCCAAGCGGTGACCGAAAATCTCATGGAAGAAGACACCACTGGCAGGACCCGACATGATGGCAGGACCGGTATATGGGTCGGCGATAGGTGCATTGCGAAGAGCCTCCAATCGCTCCACCATGTTCTTGGCGTCAGCTATCATCTGAGCCTCGCTTGGGAAGTCTTCGAGAGTATAGGAGAGATAGTCCTGGTTGAGCGGACAGTTCATGCCATCGGGTGCCATCACCGAAGCAGAAATCATGACACGAGCCACACGGCGGTTCTGCACGATTTCAGAGCCATCGGTATTGACGAAGTAGTTGCGATATACCTCAAACTGGATATTGGCAGTACCCTGCTCGATGTTCTTATACTGCTTGAAGACGTTGGTAATCTTGTTCAAGCGGTCTTTCCAAAAGTTGATGTCGATGTGCTTCAGTCCTTCAGCCAGGTCCTCCTCGTAGTAGGATTCCACGGGAGCCTTGGAGAAGCAAGGAGCCTTGTCCTCGTTGTCCTGGCCGGTCAAGGTCTTCGACTTCGCCTGTTCCAGGTAGCTCAGAGCCACGTCATATCGGCGGAGTGTCTCCTTCCAGATGGCCTGACGCATGGCAGGGATCACCTGCCCAGAGACTGGCACGAGCGCCCCCTTTCCATTGCGAGCATTCCGTCCGATAGCTCCGCTGCCCTGATTGTTGTACTTGAAGTTATCGAGTTCGTAACTACCGAGTCGAATCTGTGGAGTCACCATCCTCTGGCGGCTACTGTCGGCAGAAGCCACACCGAGGTTGCTCTGTACCACCACAGTCTTGGAGTCCTGGAGTCGCAAACTCATGAAATAAGGAGCCGTCTTCTGCTTGCTGAGCGACTCCATGCTATACTTCAGTTCCTGCTTGAGGGTGGTGAGAAGCGAGTCGCTTCCCTTCCCCTGCGCCGAGACTTGCAATGTCATCCCCAAGGCGAGGATGGCAATGCACATTCTATTCGCTTTTAAACTAAACATAAATATATAATGTTATTTATTATCATCTGTAGTCTCGTCCAGCAAAGCAGCCACCTTGTTCACGTAAGACTTATAATAAGGTGAGTCTTGGATGTCTGGAGAGAAAGCATTTGAGAGACGCTGGTTATAAGCCTTGTCCAGAATGTTGAAGAAGTCTCTTTCCAATGCGTATGGAGCGAAAGAAGAATTGTTATGGTCGAGGATGAACCTCAACTTATTCTCCAACATACTGATTGGAGACAAACCTTTCTGCTTGGCTATCTTCTCATACTCAGCTGCCACCTTCTTGTCGGCATCAGTAGATGCCACATACTTTGGCATCTCAACAGTAGGAAGTTCTACCTCCTTATTAGCAGTTACCTTCTTAGCTTTGAAAGGCTTGCTGAGGATGTCCTTCACGGTCTTCACCAATTCTTCGCCACGCAAGTTAAACTTGACGATGTTTCCCTGTGGGTCGATCAGCACGGTATGAGGTACACCACGCACATTGTACAGACGTACGATGTCGGAGCCCCATCCCTTTAAGGTAGAGACATGAATCCAGTTCTTGTCGGTCATCTGATTTTTGTTGATGCAGTTCACCCACTCGTCCTTCTTACTGTCGATGGAATAGCTGAGCACCTTGAAGTTGTCGGAAGATGCAGCCTCAGCCAATGCTTGCTTCACGAAAGGAATCTCACGGCGACAAGGCGCACACCAGGAAGCCCAGATGTCCAAGAAGACAAACTTGCCCTTCAACTGAGACAACGACAAAGACTTACCATCTAGACCTTTTGCAGTAAAGTCAGGTGCGGCACTCCCCTCTCCCATCTGGTTGGTAAGGAGCTGATTTGCCAATTCCTTGTATATAGGATGCTCGTGCAATCTCTCAGGCATAGCCTTCATGAAGACATCATGCAGCACCTCTGGCTTATACATATAATAGAGGTCGTACTTCAAGATAAAGAGGGCAGCTTCGCTGTCGATGTGTTTTAAGAAGTAGTCCATCACATCTACCTTATAATATACGCCATTGGCATTGAACATCGCACTATGATATGGCATGTATTTCATGTCATCCTTGATGATGCTATCAGGCAAAGACTTGCGCAAATTGTCGATATTGCGTTTTGCATCATCTGCATTCTTGCCGTGCAACAAGACATACCCCTTGAATATGTCATTGTTAGTCGTTCCCTCTGCCTTAGCACCTGTAGGGAAATGGGCATCGAAAGGAAGCACCTTGATATTTCCTGGCTCCAAGAGGAACTGTACTGCACCATTGTCAAAGCCCGTAATCATGGCAGCCTCCGTAAATTCAGGAGCAGTGCCCTCGAAATGGAAACGGCGATTCTTGACAATAGCAGAATCCAAGAGCACCTCCTCGCCATTGACGATATGCTTGAGATACACCTTCTGGATAGCCTTCGGCTCATAACGCATAGAGTCACGAGTCATCTCACCATCGATGGTGAAATGTCGGGAGCCTTGCGCCATCAGTGGCAAAACGCCCATGAGGCCGAGTGCTAATAACATAATCTTTTTCTTCTTCATAATTATTATCTTGTTAGTTGTTTGTTAGTTTCTCATTAAGGAAAGCATCCAACTTATCTCCTCTGAGGTTGGTTGCGATGATATGGTTCTCGCCATCGAGGATGAAGATAGCAGGCACACTCTTCACATCGTAGGTCTGTGCCACCTCGCACTTCCATCCCTTCAGGGAACTGACATTGATCCATGGCAATCCATCTTGGCTCACCGCTTTCTCCCAACGGTCTTTCACGTTGTCGAGCGAAACACTGATGATTTCCAATCCCTTCTCATGATACTTCTCATAAATCTTCTTCAACGAAGGATTGTTGAGGCGACAAGGTCCGCACCAAGAAGCCCAGAAGTCAACGATTTTCACCTTTGCCTTCACCTGGCTGAGGGTAACGGCATTGCCTTGTAGGTCTTGCAAAGTGAAGTCAGGAGCCTTCTTGCCTTGCGTCACCTTCTCCATGCGTTGGATGCGCTGCAACATGATTCTGCCGCTAGGGGTATTCTTAGCCCCCTCACCCATGGAGTTATATAAGCGACGAGTTTCCTCTAGGTTCAACTCTGCCATCAAGGCATTGCTATTGTAAGTATAGGCAGCCAACACATCGTCATGCTTCTGCAAGAAAGCCTGCGTCTCGGTATGAACCGACTGACGAAGCGTTTGCAGAGAGTCGTTGGTAGCACTGGCACTACGGAACTTATTGGCAGCTCTCAAAGCATCGTAACGCTCTTGCATTGCCTTGGCTTGCTCATGCAACTCAGCCGAGCGCTTGGAGAAAGCCGTCCACTCATCTTGCAGAGCGCCGCCCTTGACATAGGCTCTATTGTCATTACAGAGAAAAGCCTCATACTTGGCATTAGGCTCAGCGATGAAGTTGAAACCGCCACCATAACCTTTCACGACCAACTGCGCCATGACAGGTTCCTTGACCATCGCTTTCAACTGAAACTTAGGCGCCTTGAAAGAAGCCGTACCCAAGGTATCCACTTGATTCTCACCCACCTGAGCCACCAAAACGAGTTGCCCGGATGGTATTCCCTCTATCTTGCCCGACACGGTCATATTAGACTGGGCGTAAACCTGAAAAGCACTACTCGCCAAAGCGAGCAGTGCCATTGAAATACGATTTATCATTGACTATCCTTACTAAATGAATACATGTGAGCGAACTGCACATCAAGGATCTTGCCAAAGGCATTGCCATCAGCATCCTTGTCACAGAACATACTATAACTTTCATCGACATCGGCTGAAGTAGTGAGCTTGATTTCTGCCACTGCACCATTGTCACCCTTGTTCATGCCGATGCTGAGGTAAAGTCCCAAGTCACCGAAGTTGGACGACAGCGTACTATTACTCTCTGAGTCATAAGTACGGAACTTGATGATGCTTACTGTATAGCCCACTGGAGCCGTATAGATTACTTCCTCATCACCATTCGACAGATTGTGACGAATCACCTGGTCATCCTTGGCATAGAAGATATAGTTGGTAGAGAACCAAGGGTTGTAAGTGATGCTAGACAAGTTGCTGCCCGGATGGAAATCAGGAAGGCGCTTGCCTGTGATGGTATAGGCTGCCTCTGAAGAAGAAGCATCCTCATCGTCACCACCTCTTGTAGCCTTCGCCTTACTATCCTTGCCACCATCGACAGAAGTCAACTCATAGAGATAGAAGTTGTCTGCATTGTCCTTGAAGATGAATTGTGGCTTGGCATCCTGGAAGAACTCAGAGTGAGAAGCAATGAAGCCATACACAGCCTGCTTGCCCACTGGAGATAACGAGCCTAAGGAAGAGAAATCAACATGAGCATCCTTGACTGCCATAGAACTCTGTGTGCCAGCTAGTCCATCCATATTCCAAACAGGAACATTGTCACCATTTGACTGATAGATGAATCGATTATTCTTGGCATCCCACAAGACAAAATTGTCAGCAGTAACAGTAGCTGCGGTCACCTGATAATCACCAGGATTGAGTGTATCATCATAAGAAGCAGCACCAGGCACCATGAAGTAAGGAGCCATCTTGCCAATATAATACTGACCATCACGAGAAATCAAACAGTCAAACTTATTAAACGTAGAACTACTACCCACATCAATAAGTCGGCTAGCAACAAATGATGTTGACCCTGTAGGAACCAATGGCACATCAAAGCGTTGTAGCCCTTTCAAGGTATTGTAAGAATAACCACGTCCATCCGAATTGAATACCATCAAAGCACCCACAGCCATTCGGGAAGGAACATAAGTGGTGAAGCCCAATTTGATGGCATTTGAGAAGACATTGTCGGTAGCAGTTGGGAAAGCTGTCTGATAAGCATTGCTTCTGCTCTCCAAATTGTTTCCTATCTTCTCCACATTACCCAAGTAGGTCTCGCTACCCTTCTGATGCAAGAAGAACAAGCTGTTCTTGAACAACAGACGAGTCTTTACGTTCAAGTTGGCATAGTAATCCAAGTCGGTAGTTTTGTCCTTTACTACCATCATCAAGTTATAGCTTCTGTCGGTATTGGCAGGAAAGTCCAAATCCACATAACCTCTCGTGTGAAGCGTATCACGGAGCGTCTTGGTTGTCTCACGACCAGTCATCGGATTGGTTTCCGTTACAGTATAGGAAGAATACCAAGTGAAATCGAGATTGTCATAGTTGTCTGCCAAGGTCTGCTTCAGATTAGCTTCCACTCTCTGCACCTTGTCTTCCGTCATAGGCATCTGGATTTCGATGATGCTACCCGACACGCCCTCGTATGCACTCGGCGTGTAGGTCACATCACTGATATCGACCTTGTTGAGATCATCGAAATGATAATCATAGTTGCCTTTATCCTCATAGCAGGAAGTGAGCATCAAAGCACACATGGCAACATATAGTATTTTTTTCATAATCCTTCTATTTTAGAATATTTATTTTCTCTTCTGGCTCTTGGCAAGATGGGCTTTACTTTTAGCAGCATAGGCCTTGCCTTTGGCATAATTATCATCATTGCCACCTTCTGGCTCTACGACACCATCAGGGAACATATTTGGTTCCGCAGCCTTAAACATGGTGTAGAGATAATAGATGGCTTGCTCGCCATAGTACATCCAATTCCAGTTGGCATCAGCGTCCCATACTGGAACATTCTGCATACTGGCATCATCCCATTGCAATGATACAGGGAAGAGTGTAAATGGCTTGAAACTATCACCTGCCTCTTGCTTGGCAATCTGAATCATCTTCTTGTACTTGGCTGCAGAATAAGCACCATAATACTTCTCTATCATAGGCTTGGTCTGCTCATCTGTCCAGAAGACAGGTTCCACAACGTCATAATCTACGCCATCCACCATTGGAACACTAAACGCAGAGTTGAATCCCCAGAAATTGTAGCCTTGCTCAAACAGATTATTGTAGTTCTCCATCATGAGGCGAACGGCATTTTTGTTGGCTGCCACAAGAACTTGCTCATTATTAGATCCCAGTTCTTGCTCCTCATTCTGAGTATTAATACCCAAGCTCGATGCCAAAGTACCAAAGCCATAACCATCATAATAGCCAAAGTACTTGTCCTGAAGGTCACCCCAATAATCAGGTTGGTCGTACTCACCATAATAGTAATCACCACCCAAGAAAGGAATGTCGTATGGAATCGCTTCGTTTGGATTTTCCTTATGCCATTCTCTTACGGCAGTAATCAAAGCAGGATTGTAAGTATTGCACTGCACGTCACTTCTGTCATTGCAGAAATCTGCCTTTTCCAAAGTCTTGGCGATAAACTTGTACTTGTCTTTGCTATAAGCACCATAGATGTCATCAGACCAGTTGGATGGCTCGGTATATGACTCTGTAGCATAGATAATGAAGCTGTCGAAGTCCTTCATACTCTTGTCACCTTGCTCAAAGGAAATCTTTGCCGCATAAGTGACATCTTCTTGTGTAGGACGAGCTACTGCTACATACACAGTAGTGTCGTATGCACCAGCCTTCAACTCCACCTTTGGCAAAGTGACTGAAGCCTCATCATATCCATCTACAGCATCAGCCTTGAGGGTAATAGGAGTTACCTTGTCTGACAAATGCCCCAAGAGACGGATACGAACAGGTACATATCCCACCTCTGGCTCAGTAACTACAGAGTCGGCGAAGTTGATTGTGGAAGACAAGTCATCCTTAGAGTCGTAATTGAAGTAGAAGCCATCCGACTCACCTCCAAACAAGGTTGGCTCTTCCTTGCTACAAGCAGAGAAGACACCTGCGAGGATGACCATTCCCAATATATATAATGTATTTAAATGTCGTTTCATAATTAATTGTTTGAAGTATTGTTAGATTCCTCATCTGTCCATCCATATTCCTTCTCACCATCTGGCAATGGGAATACATAGCGGCTCTCCGACATGCTCACGACGTCATCGGTGTTTACATCGTGAGAGTAATCAAGAGAGGTGATACCATGACGTTTCAAGAAATAGAAGTATTGACCCTCTGCATAAAACTCCTTACGGTATTCCTTGCTCAAAGCCTCAGTTCTAGCCTCCTCATTAGCAAATGAGGTATAAGCAGAAGAATTGGAGATACCGCGACGACTTCTTACGATGTTTATATATCGTGGCGCATCTGCCAATGGTGACATCTCACAAAGGATGTAATACATCTCCGGAAGACGAACCAATGGGATGATGCCATCATCATTCTTCAGATACTTACGACTGATGACACGGCTCACACCATCATATACATAAACTCCAGCACCACGACGGGCACGGATGTCAGCATCACGCTCGTTACCCTCTGCCTCGAAGATACGCTTGTAGTTCGCCAAGCTTGTCCAATACTGAGTAGTGAAGCTTGGTCCTTCTGCAAAGTAAGACGAGATATTGTCGCTCATCTGATACTTGTTGATGCCAAAGAGAGTCTCTGTATATTGAGCAGGATCATTGGTATTAGAAGTCTGCAAAGCCAAACCACTATGGTTGATTACCTCCTCTGCACTGGCAATAGCCTTGTCTGCCTCTCCTGCATAGCAAGCCACACGAGCCTCCAAAGCTTTCACCGCATAATAGTTCATACGATTTCTACGCTCATTGTCTGCCAGGTTGGTAGCCTTGTCTGCTGCCAGGTATTGCTCGGCTTTCTCCAAGTCTGCCTCTATTTTCTGTACGATTGTCTCGGCTGAGAGGCGAGGAAGTTTCTCACTGTTCGCCACCTCACGATATGGAATCGTCAAGGTTGACTTACCTGTCTGATAATTCATAGGTCCCCAACCACGCAACAAGTCGAAATGGAGATAAGCTCTCAAGGCGTATGCCTCACCATAGTAGAGGTTGCGAGTCTGCTCATCGAGAACTCGTGTTCCATTCTTATCCAGCCACTTGATGAGGTTATTGGCATTGGCAATCAAGTTGTAAGACTTCAACCAAATTGCTGCCAAGCGAGACTTGGTGTAGTAGCCATCTGATTGTTGTTCATACTGATAGATTGCCTCACGATCGGTAGTTCCGTCTGGAATGCGGTCGTAAAGTTGAGCCAACTGGTCGATAAGACCAAAGCTCATATCGTGTCCGTAGCTGTCTTCATCCGTCAAGGAAATATAGATACCAGCCAAGGCACTCTCAAAACCCTCTGGTGTCTCAAACAACTCTTCTGCCTTCACGTCGGTCTTAGGACTGACATCAAACCAGTCTGAGCATGAGGTCAGGCAGGCAGAAGCCACTGCTATTACACCTATATATAATAATCTGAATTTCATAATTTACAATATTATTTGAAGATAAGTGACAGAGATAATGTATATGAACGAGCGAATGGATAATCCAAACCTCTCTCCATCTTGATGCGAGACAGTCTGAACAAGTCGTTTGTCGTGAAGTTGAGCGACAAGACATCAATGTTCATCTTGCGCAAGAAGTTGAACTTCTCATAGCGCATACGATAGCCCACGCTCATGGTTGACATCTTCAACTCGTCATCATCCATAATGAAACGGGTACTCTGCTCTGTCTGACTAGCACTGGCATCCAAGGAGAACTTCTTGAAATAGGTGACATCACCTGGCTTCTGCCAACGGCTGTTCATAGCACGCTTATCCAAGTTGTAAGCGATGTTACGATTCTCGATCTTGTCCACCAAGGTAGAGTTATATACGATACCACCCCACTTATAAGTGAAACCGACATTGAAGGTCAAGTCCTTATAGTTGAGTGAGCTACTGATGGTACCGCTCACCTTAGGATTGGTATCACCTACTGGTACCTTGTCATTACTGTTCCACTCAAAGGTTTTCTGTCCATCACGTGTCAAGAACACTTCCTTACCTGTCACTGGGTCGATACCCAAGGAACGAACCGTAAACAAGGTGGTGGTAGAATAGCCCTCTTGCAAGATTGGCAGTGGCGCACTCTTGGAAGCCAACTGGCGCTCGTTGATCTTACGGAGATAATCCGAGATCTTACGAATCTTGTTCTTGTTATGGTTGGCGTTGGCATTGATGGTCCAATAGAGTTGCTTACGCAAGTTCTGGTAAGCGATGACATTCAAAGACACATCGAAACCGCGGTTCTGCAACTCACCTGCATTGATGTTCTGAGAGTTGAAACCGGTAGATGGAGCCAAGTCATACTGGGTCATCATTTGGCGAGTGATGTTGTTGTAGTAGTTGAACGAAGCATTGATGCGGTTCTTCCAGAAACCGATGTCAACTCCCAAGCTCAACTGGTCGGTCTTAGCCCACTTCAAGTCAGGATTGTTCAAACCCTGCAACATTGCACCCAAAGTTCCGAATGAGTTGTATGGCTTCATCGTATTGGTGAAGGTATAGAACTCAATGGTCTCGTAAGGACTAGAACTTTGCTCACCAGTCACACCATAAGTAGCACGGAATACCAAGTTGGAGATACGACCTTCGAGCCATTTCTCTCGATAAGCATTCCAGCGTACACCGGTTGACCAGAATGGGGTAAAGTTATTATTGGTATAGCGAGAGGAGTTCTCCTCACTCAAGTTGAAATCAACAGAGTATCTATTGTCATAGCTATATGAAATCTGTCCGATAAAGCTCATGGTACGTGATATGGCTTCCGAACCACTTGGATTGGTTGACATCTTGTTACCGAAGATGAAATCATCCATGTGACGGTCAGGATAACCAGTGGCAGAAAGGTTCACATAGTTATTGCGATCCTCATTCACAGTCCAGTTGGCAAACATACTGATCAAGTGCTTGTCGATAGGCAAGTTGTAGTTGATACCCATGTTGCTGGACCAAGAGGTGGACTCACCAGTGTTCTTGGTATAACTACCCTTCAAAGTCTTGTCTGTCTCGTTGGCAAAGTTTGTATGGTCAGCAGGCAAGAATCTCTCTGTACGTGCAGTTCCACGAGTATATTGCAAAGACTCCGTGAAGCGCAAGTTTTCGAGAATCATGTACTCGAAGTTCAAACTGCTGGCTATGCTGAGGCTTCTGGAGAAGTCCTTGACACCGATATTTGAGTTGTAAAGTGGGTTAGTTACGGTAGTACTTCCCGCAGCAGTAAAGTTATCCAATATCTGGTCATAACCTCCTTGCGCATTGGTCATGCGGTAGTATGGGTTTGCCTGACTATAAGATGAATAGGAACCGTATGGAGAATTGTTACCAGATGTTTCCGACAAGTTGATGTTGGCTCCTACGGTAACACGCTTTTTACGATAAGTCATGGAGAAGTCAACACCCTTGGTATTGTTGGATGATCCCTTCATCACACCTGGTTGGAAGGCTGCATTGACACCCAAGCTATATCTGAACACATCCGTACCACCTGCGGCAGTCAAGGAGTGACGTGTCTGTACGGCTGTACGCAAAGGTTGTGAGAGCCAATAGGAATCAACACCTGCCAACACATTGCGACGCAATTCGTTATAGCGGTTCATGCTGCTTACGCTGTTAGGGTCATAAACACCTGCCATCCACTCAGTCTGCAACTTCTCGGCTGCATTCATCATGTTATAATCGGTCAAGTCTGGTGACTGAATAGTCAATGTTCCATTGTAAGCCACAGACAAGGCGCCATCAGGAGCCACCTTGGTAGTGATAACCACAACGCCATTACTTGCCTTCGAACCATAGATAGAGGTAGCGGCAGCATCCTTGAGGATTGTCACATCGTCAATACGCTCTGGGTCGAGGGAAAGGATACGAGTCATAGGTACTACGAAACCATCGAGTACAAACAAAGGTGTATTCGGACGACTTGATACGTTGTCAAGCAACAAGTCCATAGAGTTCATGTTAGACACAGAACCCAGCGATTGGTCACCACGCATCTGAAACTCTGGCTGCGCAGTAGGGTCAGAACCATTCGAGTTGTTCTCCTTCACCTTGAAACTAGGGTCAAAGAACTGAAGGCTCTTCAATATATTGTTTGGATCGATACGGCGCAATTCGTCACCCTTCACCGTAACATAGTTACCAGTAAAGCTCTTCTTGTTGCGTCGGCTGATACCTGTAACAACCACCTCATCCATATTGTTGGCATTGGCTGTCAACACAATCTTCATATCACGATTTGGACGAAGAATTTGGATAGACTTGGTCTCGTAACCGATATAAGAAATACTGATGGATGACTTACGGTTGATGCGCAAACTGAACTTACCATCCTCATCGGTAATACATCCAGAAGCACCCTTCTGCTTGGTTCCATTGGTGACTGATACGGTAGCACCCACCAATGGTTGGTGGTCGTCACCTCCAATGATAACACCACCGATGATAAAACTCTGCGCATCATCTTCCTTACGGTCGTAAGAAGAAATGACGATGGCACGGTGTCCACCTTGGTAGTCGATGCGAACATTTTGGTTACCAATCAATTCGCCCAGCACCTTGTCAAGTGGTTTGTCCTTGACATTCAAGGTGGTGAGATCATTGATACCCACAAGTGTCACACCCTGGAAGATCAAATCGGCATTGACCGACTTGGCTACTTTCGTCAGCACACTTCCCAATGTCTCATTACTTACTCGCAATGTCACCTTTTCCTCTTTCCATCCATCATCAGAAGGACGTACTTTTTGCGCATTGGCTGAAAGTGGAGGGAACATCTGAACAGGCGCTCCTACCAAAAGGCTTGCGAGACAAGTAGATTTCAATAAGAATTTTCTTTGCTTCATGAACTTTTCGTTTAATTGAGCTCTCTCTTATGTTGTTTATATTTATTTTTCCATTATTGCATCAAGGCGTCAAGGATGTCTGCATGATGTTTGTCTGTGCAATACTTTTCCTTGTAGGCTTTTAGCAGAGGTTCTACACGCTCTATGTTCTTGCCACCTTGAATATAATTGGTCAACACCGAATATAGTACAGCATCTCTTCGTGCTCCATCATAATAGGAAGCCAACTCATTGAACATAGCTTCCAACTCATTAGGACGCTCATATTTCTCCCCCTTCTTTTGAGCTGCCTTTGATTTCTCATAAGCCATATTCAAAAGCAAGAAAGAGCAATAGTCAGGACAGTTTAAGGAGGCAGCATCATCACGTAAAGTAACGTCCTTCAATATGTTCCAATAATCGCCAACACCCTGCTGAGCAATAGGAAGTTTACGAGTTTCCTCATACATCGGAGGATACTCGATGAAGGAAGAATAGGCTTGTCCCTCTGCCTCTGCCATTACATAATTGGTTACCTCATCAGCTACCTTACCCTTGGATTCTGCTACTAGTTGCTTGGCTTTGTCCAGCAACTTCTCGGAGTCCTTGATTCTATCCACAGGTTTCACATCCACAACAACACAAGCCAAAAGTTGTGACTTATAACGGATGCTCTTCTTGAAATCATTGAAGGCGGCATAAAGTTGGTTGGCAGCAACTGCACTCTCGCTTCCTGAGAAAGAAAGATTCTTCACTTGCTTTCCAAGATATTGCACATCCACATGCAAACTATCTCCTGGCATCAACAAGACGGTAGTTCGTCCATTGATAATCATCGATACCATCTGGTCGCTGTTGAATGAATACACATGCTCCTCACCTGGGTTGGTATGGAACTCTTGTCTGATAAATGGACTTTGCACACAGTCGAAATACACCATATCTCTTTGATAGCCATCAATATTGGCACTCAAAACGGTACGCTTGCCTTGTGCAAAAGAAACTAAGGAAAGACACATCAATCCCATTGTTAGGATGACTTTTTTTCTCATACAGATTCTTATGTTAGGGGGTTAATTAATAAATTAGACTTTAGATATAATATCTTAAATCATCGTACATAAATCAAAAAAGCGCCCCCCTTCAAGCATCACAGCCCGAAGAGTGCGCTCTCATTCATTTTAAAATATTTTGCCTATAACAAAATCTTTCATCTTATTCGATAACAACAGTTGTCCAACCATGCTTGTCCTCGATGGTACCATACTGGATGCCACGGAGGGTATCAAACAACTTCTTGGAAACAGGACCAGGCTCTGGACCGAAGTCGTAACGCTTGCCACTCTCCAAGTCGTCGATGTAACTGATAGGACTGATCACTGCGGCTGTACCACATGCTCCAGCCTCCTCGAAGGTTTCCAACTCCTCCTCAGGAATCTGGCGACGCTCTACTTTCATGCCGAGGTCTTCAGCCACCTGCATCAAACTCTTGTTGGTGATAGATGGGAGGATGGATGTACTCTTAGGAGTAACGTATGTATTGTTCTTGATACCGAAGAAGTTGGCTGCACCACACTCGTCGATGTACTTCTTCTCCTTGGCATCGAGGTAGAACTCACAAGCATAACCCTTCTCGTGAGCGATAGAGTTGGCCTTGAGGGAAGCGGCATAGTTACCACCTACCTTATAGATACCTGTTCCGAGAGGAGCAGAGCGGTCATATTCACGGATGATGACGTATGGGTTGCTAGAGAAACCACCCTTGAAGTAAGGACCTACTGGTGTGACAAAGATCAAGAAGCAATATTCTTTAGCTGGGTGAACACCCACCTGAGCGCTTGTACCAATCAAGAGAGGACGGATGTACAGGGTAGCACCACTCTCGTAGGTAGGAATCCACTCCTGGTTGAGGCGAACCACCTTCTTCACCATTTCCTCAAACAATTCTGTAGGCACCTCAGGCATCAAGATACCACGACATGTGCTTTGCAAACGAGCAGCATTCTCATCCATACGGAACACACGCACCTTACCATCAGGACAACGATAAGCCTTCAAGCCCTCGAAAGCCTCCTGACCATAGTGCAAGCAGGTTGCAGCCATGTGCAATTTCAAATACTCATCAGAGCAAACTTCAATTTCGCCCCATTTGCCGTCGCGATAGTAACAGCGAACATTGTAGTCAGTACGGCGGTAGCCGAATGACAAATTAGACCAATCCAAGTCTTTCATAACATCTTATTTTTTAATGTTCTACTAATATTTAGCTGCAAAAGTACAAAATATTCTGTTAATCTGCAACTATTTTGCCTTATTTTTAGGTTAAACGTTATCATTTATCGCTTATCCACCATATTTTGGCACAGATTACGCAGATGAGACCGTTTTTTGTCACTGCCTCGTTAATTGTCCTCGCTCAATAGCTTTTTGATTTCCTCATCCGTTTTGGTGAGTTTGTCCTTGCAAAGCTTGACCAATTCCTTGGCACGCTTCAACTGGTCGGAGAGCTGGTCGATGTCGAGTTCATCGTTCTCCATTTTATCCACGATTTCCTCTAGTTGAGCAACCGCTTCCTCGTATTTAATTTCTTTCTTTGCCATTGTTTTATTTCATTTAAGGGGTTATTTCACAACTGCTTTGGCTACACCTTTCGCAAAGCGAGTTTCGATTTCATCTCCTGCCTTCAACTGTGAGGCATCCTTGATGCTCTTGCCGTCTTTCAGCGTGATGCTATAGCCACGGCTCAACAAGCGTTCGGGGTCTTGGGCGATGGCTCTCTGCGATAGCATGTCAATTCGATGCAGCTCTCTTTCCAATTTCCTCGCCACAGGTTCTTTCAGTCGGGCATCGAGCATTTCCAAGCGATGCAAGCCATCGGCAGGAATGCGTTCCGCCTTCACCTTCAAGCGATTCAAGAGTTGGTCGAGGCGATTACTCTGACGCACTTTAACCAGCGAGAAGAGAGTGGGAATCTGAGTGGAGAGTCGCTCAAACTTCATCCGTTCCACTTGCAGGCGGCGCTTCACATAGTTGACGATTGCCTCTTGCGCATCCTCTATCCGAGCATACACCTCGGTGAGATGGTCAACGAGGAAGGCGGCGGCAGCCGTCGGAGTCTTCACTCGTTGGAAGGAAATCATGTCGAGCACGCTCTCGTCTCGCTCATGTCCGATACCCGTGATGATCGGCAGAGGAAAGTTGGCTACATTCTCGGCGAGCGCCAAGGTGTCGAAGCCAGAGAGGTCGCTCGTGGCACCACCACCTCGGATGATAACCACACAGTCCCAGTTTTCCCATTCCTCATTGATGCGGTTGAGTGCCGAGATGACGCTCTGCTCCACTCCCTCACCCTGCATGGTGGCAGCAAAGAGGGCAGTGGTAAACTGCAATCCATAGCCATTATCGGCGAGTTGATTGCAGAAGTCACCATATCCTGCGGCTGTAGCACTGGAGATGACGGCGATGCGCTGACAGAACATCGGGAGCTTGAGTTCCTTCTGCAAGTCGAAGACGCCCTCCTCTTTCAAGGTTTGGATGATTTCCATGCGCTTGCGAGCCATATCTCCCATCGTATAGGTAGGGTCGATGTCATCGACAATCCAAGAGAAGCCATAGTTCTCATGGAACTGGGCGTGTACTTTCAGCAACACCTTCATGCCGGCATGAATCCGCTGTCCCGTCACTCGCTCAAACTGGGGTTTCAAGAGCATCCATCGGTTGCGCCAACAGGAGGCATGCGCCTTGGCTATCGGCGTATTGGAGTGTTCATCTTTCTCTATCAGCTCCATATAGCAGTGCCCTCCGTAGCCTTCACGAGCCTCGGAGAGTTCCGCTTCCACCCAATAACTATCGGGCAGCGACATCGAAATGACATCGCGCACCAGCGAGTTGAGTTCGTATAGAGACAAATGGTTTACCATATTTAAATTATAAATTACAAATTATAAATCATAAATAACAGCAATGCCTATTAGCATATTTATTCTTTATCATTTATTATTTACCATTTACTTAATCGCTTTCCCCGTTTGGTATGCCTTCCAGAAGTCGGGCACGCCATAGCCGAAGACGTTGTCGGGATGCTGTTGGTTGTTGCTCGCCAACTTGACGAGCTTGATGATTTGCTTCGCCGTCTTTCCTGGCAATGCCTGCCAGAGGCAAGCCACCATACCAGCTATGAGCGGTGAGGAGAAGGAGGTGCCGTTGTCATTGATGATGGAGCCACGCCCCGTAATCACCGAGGTAGGACTGCCATACGCCATCACATCCGGCTTGATTCTGCCATCAGCCGTAGGGCCCACTGCACTGAAGGCGGCATTCATGCCCTGCTCATTGATACTTCCCACCGTCAAGATGTCCTTGGCATCAGCAGGGAAGTTGATTTTCTTCCAAGTGCCCATGCCATCGTTGCCTGCCGAATTGACACAGATGATACCCTTGTCGGCACACATGGAGGCAGTATGCGAAATCAGAGTTGTCTCGCCATCCTGTTCGCTATAGGTATGGTTGGTCTTCTCATCATCGAAGGCATGGTAGCCCAAGGAAGAGTTGATGACATCCACGCCCACGCTGTCGGCATATTCGGCAGCCTCAGCCCAATAATCTTCCTCGGCAAGGCTCTCCGTGCGCTCATCCTCGCAACGTACCAGGAGGTATTGCGCCTCAGGAGCTACACCTATATAATTATTAGGCGAATGGCTCGCCATCGTGGAAAGCACCATCGTGCCATGTTCCATCTCCTGAAACACATTGTCTGACTTAGGGACGACAAAGTCCTTCACGCCCGCCAGTTGGATGTTGTGCAAGGCAGGTATCTTGTCGGCGTTCATAAAACCGCCATCAAAGACAGCTATCATCATTCCCTTGCCACGGAATCCCTTCTCGTGCATCTTGATGCCATTCAGCGACTTCACTTGCGCCTCGGCTGCACCATAATTGTTGGTATAGGGTTCCCATTGGTTCAGTTCCTTGCGGAAAGAGGAGCGTTTGCGCTCACTGATGGAATCAGGCGAAGAGAATACTTTCAGGGTCTTGGTGATGAAGGAGAGGCGTTGTAATCGGCTGAGTTCCTTCTCCTTATGGATGCAAACGAGGAGCGTATTATTCCACTTGCTCTTACCCACGATCTCGATGCCTGCCTGTCTGACCGAGTCGATATAAGCAGGCGAGATGGGGAGGTCGGTGACATCCACCGAAAGGTTCTGACGTTTGCGACGCTCGATGGCACGGGGAGAGAGAAACTCCTCTGGACGGCTCACAGAATAGAGAGAGTGTTGCAAGTCCTTGTCTCTCAGATAGAGGCGATACATCATGCACTTGCCACCAGGGAAGGACACCATTTCCGTCTCTGTGATGCGAGTCAGCCGCGTCAGTTGCTCAAAGTTGGTCACCCTGTCCTCGTGAGCCTGCAAGGAGAGAGCTGTCCATATCATTGCACAGAGCAATACGTATAATCGTTTCATTTTTGTTAGGTTTGTTAAGAGTTATATAGGCGATTGCTAATCATTGCGGTTTCTCAGTTTCCAGATTGCTAATCGTTGTTTATTCGAAATGCAAAAGTACTGCTTTCGTGCGAGAACACCAAAAGAAAAGGCAAGTTTTTGCTCGTTTAGCAAGTTTTAGCCTATATATATAATAAGGTATGGAATATTTTTTGTACTTTTGCACGCAAGAAGCAAAGAAAACAAATGGAAAATAAACAAGCGACATTAGAATTAGGCACCAAACCAGTGGGCAAGTTGCTCATACAATATGCCTTGCCTGCCATGATAGCGATGACCGCAGCCTCGCTCTACAACATCGTGGATCGTGTGTTCATCGGTCAGGGCGTGGGAGCCTTGGCTATCTCTGGTCTCGCCATCACCTTCCCCTTCATGAACCTCACCGCAGCCTTCGGTGCTGGTGTGGGTGTGGGAGCTTCCACCGCCATCAGCGTGAAGTTGGGACAGAAGGACTACAAGACCGCACAACACATTCTGGGTAACACATTCACATTGAATCTTATTATCGGTATCGGCCTCAGCATCGTGTGCTTGCTGTTGCTCGACCCTATCCTCCTATTCTTCGGTGCGAGCGAAGCCACACTTCCCTACGCCCATGAGTATATGGTGATTATCCTGTTGGGCAATGTGGTGAGCCACATGTACTTTGGCATGAACGCCTTGCTGAGAGCGGCGAGCAAGCCACGGCAAGCGATGTTTGCCACCATCTTCACAGTCATCATGAATGTTATCCTCGATGCCCTCTTCATCATCGGTTTCGGATGGGGCATACGAGGAGCCGCCATCGCCACCATCCTCTCCCAGTTGATGGCACTCTGCTGGCAGTTCAAGCTCTTCAGCAACAAGAATGAGTTGCTCCACTTCAAGCGTGGCATCTACCGACTGAAGAAGAAACTCGTAGAACTAATCCTTTCCATCGGCGTATCGCCATTTCTCATGAATGTATGCGCCTGCGTGGTGGTCATCTTCATAAACAACCAGCTCGTGCGTTTCGGCGGCGACCTCTCCGTGGGAGCCTACGGCATCGCCAATGGTATCGCCATGGTCTTCATCATGTTTGTGATGGGCGTGAACCAGGGCATGCAACCTATCGCCGGCTACAACTATGGAGCACAGAAGTTCGACCGACTGATGAGAGTGCTCAACCTCGCCATCATCGCCGCCACCGGCATCATGGTAACGGGATGGTTGATAGCGATGTTCTTGCCTCACTTCTGTGCCAGAATGTTCACCACTGACCCTACGCTGATCCAGATGTCCATCAAGGCGATCCGAGTGATGATGCTCTGTTTCCCTATCATTGGATTCCAGATGGTGGTCACCAACTTCTTCCAGTGCATCGGCAAGGTGAAGATCAGCATCTTCCTGTCGCTATCTCGACAGATGCTCATCCTCTTGCCTCTCCTCTTCTTCCTCCCGATGTTTTGGGACATCGATGGCGTATGGGCATGTATGCCAATCTCCGACTTCCTCGCTGCCGTCATCGCCTTCGTCATCATGGTATGGTACATGAATAAACTGAAAAAGCAACACAGGGAGAGTGAAGAACGAAGAATTCAATAGCTAACCTATTTATTATTTGTCATTTATTATTTATTATTTATGAATAAAATAATTATCAACGTGGGTCGCCAGATAGGTAGCGGCGGCCATATCATTGCCGAGAAACTGGCTGAGGACTTCGGCTGCAAGTGCTACGACCGCGAACTACTCAACCTGGCTGCCAAGGAGAGTGGATTCTCAGAGAAGTTCTTTGAGCAGAACGATGAGCAGAAGGGATTCTTCAAGTCTCTCTTCCACACCCACCTTCCCTTCTTGAGCGACAACAACTTCTACCACAACGACTTCTCCCAGGAAGGACTCTATAAGTTCCAGAGCGATGCCATCAAGAAGGCTGCCGACGAGGGCAACTGCGTATTCGTGGGCAGAACCGCCGACTATGTGCTCCGTGACTACAAGAACGTAATCAATGTCTTCATCACTGCCAACATCGACGATCGCATCAAGGCAGTATGCAAGCACAAGGGCATCGACCGTGCCACCGCTCGCAAGTTTATCAGCAATCACGAGGAGAAGCGTGCTTCCTACTACAACTACTACACTGGCAAGCTGTGGGGACACAGCGAGAGCTACGACCTCTGCATCAACAGCAGCCTGCTGGGACTGGAAGAGACGGAGAAGTTCATCGCCGAGTTTATCAGAAAGAGATTCGGTCTCTAGAGTTTTTCTTGCAAGAAAGTAATTATACATTATTAATTATAAATTATTAATTGATGAAAAAGATTATGCTTTTGGGCTCAGGCGAACTGGGCAAGGAATTTACCATCGCAGCCAAGCGAGCAGGACAGTATGTCATCGCCTGCGACAAGTATGACAACGCACCAGCCATGCAAGTTGCCGATGAGCGTGAAGTTTTCTCCATGCTTGATGGCGACGCGCTGACAACAGTCGTTGAGAAACACCACCCAGACATCATCGTGCCTGAGATCGAGGCTATCCGCACAGAGCGCCTCTTCGACTTCGAGAAGGAAGGCATCCAAGTGGTGCCATCAGCTCGTGCCGTCAACTATACCATGAACCGCCGTGCCATCCGTGACCTAGCTGCCAAGGAGTTGGGTCTTCGCACCGCCAAGTATTTCTATGCCAAGACCTTCGAGGAGTTCAAGAACGCAGCCGACGAGATTGGTTTCCCTTGCGTGGTGAAACCATTGATGAGCAGTAGCGGCCATGGTCAGAGCTACGTCCACAATGATGACGAACTGAAGGAAGCCTACAAGGAGGCGATGGAGGAAGGTCGTGGCGACGTGAAGGAAGTCATCATCGAGGAATTCATCGACTTCGACTCCGAGTTCACCCTCCTCACCGTTACCCAAAAGGATGGTCCTACCCTCTTCTGCCCACCTATTGGGCATGTACAGAAGGGCGGCGACTACCGTGAGAGTTGGCAACCCTTCCAGATTCCAGAGGCTGCCTTGAAGCAAGCCGAGCATATCGCAGGCGAGGTGACCAAGGCTTTGACGGGCGCTGGTCTTTGGGGTGTAGAGTTCTTCCTGACCAAACAAGGCGAGGTCATCTTCTCCGAGTTGAGTCCTCGTCCACACGATACAGGTATGGTGACACTCGGTCATACCACCAACCTCTCTGAGTTTGAGCTTCACTTCCGTGCTGTGATGGGCTTGCCAATCGCCGGCATCCACTTGGAGCACTATGGTTGCTCTGCCGTCATCCTCTCTCCAGAGGAAAGCACCGAGCCTCTCAACTACAACATGCTCGATGCCTTGAAGGAAGACCGCACTCGCATCCGCATCTTCGGCAAACCAGAGGCTCACGTAGGTCGCCGCATGGGTGTCGTACTCTGCTATGACGAGGTGGGCGCCGACTTGAACGCCCTCCGTGACAAGGCGAAGAGACTGGCAAAGACCGTTCTCGGCACCAACCCTTACATGAAGAAATAAAGACATGAAAGAATTAGGAAGAATCATCACATTACATACCATATCTGACCCAAGAGGCAACCTGACGGTGGCGGAGGAAAATATCGAACTCCCCTTCGACTTGAAGCGTGCCTATTGGATATACGAAGTGCCACAAGGCGGAAGCCGAGGCGGTCATGCCCACAAGCGATTGCGACAAGTGCTCGTCGCCGTCAGCGGCTCCTTTACGGTTACCCTCGACAACGGAACGGAGACCAAGACCTACCTGCTCGACAACCCAGCAGAAGGACTACTCATCGACACAGAGATATGGCGCACCCTCGATGATTTCTCAGCCGGAGCCGTCTGCATGGTCCTGGCATCGGAACTTTACGAGCCAGACGACTATCTCTACGAATACGACGAGTTCCTCGAATACATCCATTCACCCCATAGCAAGACTTCAGAATCATGATTGAAATCAGAAGATATACGCCAGCAGACGCTGCCGAATGGAACAACTTCGTCTGGTTGAAGTCCAGACAAGGCACCTTCCTCTTCGACAGAAACTACATGGATTATCATCAAGACAGATTTCACGACCACTCCCTGATGTTCTTCCACAAGAGGAAGCTATACGCTCTCCTCCCTGCCAACGAGGTAACCGTCTCTGCTCAGGATGGCGATGCGGCTGGCACCACCAAGAAGATACTCTATTCCCACCAAGGACTGACGTATGGCGGATTGCTAACCTGCCCTAAGGTGACGACAGAGGTCTGCATCGACATCTTCGAGTCGCTCAGGGAGTATCTCCGAGAGAACGGATTTCAGTCGTGCATCTACAAGGCGATGCCATGGATATACCAGCGGATACCTTCGGAAGAAGACCTCTATGCGCTCACTCATGTCGCCAAGGCAAAGTTGAAGGCAAGGGAGATTTCCACCACCATTCCCCTAGATGCGCCCCTGCGATTCAGCGAACTGCGAAGGAGAGGCATCAAGAAAGCGGAACGAAACGAACTGGATGTCAAGTTCACGAAGTTCCCTAACGACATCACTGCCTTTTGGAATTTGTTGGATGCAAATCTGTTGGAAAGACACCACACGCATCCCGTACACTCCAAGGAGGAGTTGGAATTGCTGATGCATCGTTTTCCCGACAATATCCTCTGCTTCGTGGTAGAGAAAGATGAAACCATCATCGGTGGAAGCATTGTGTATGCCACACCACAAGTGATACACACCCAGTATATTGCCGCCAACGAACTGGGCAAGCAACTCGGTGCTCTGGATGCCCTCTTCGACTTCATCATCCACAAGTGCCGCTGGAATGTCCCCTACTTCGACTTCGGTAAATCGACAGAGGATGAAGGCAACTTCCTCAATCGAAACCTCATCCATCAGAAGGAAGGATTCGGTGGCAGAGGCGTCATCTACGACACTTACGAATGGGAAATATAAAAAGCCTCCCTAGGAAATGAGAACTTCCTAGGGAGGCTTTTTATATTTCCTCGGGACATTTTTATAAAAACCTCCCGACGTTTTTGGAAAAACATCGGGACTTTTTTATACCAACACGACGGTAACGCCCCTTGCAGCTTGCGCACCCATCACGAGCGCCTGCTCGATGTCGGCAGTTTTGGAAGGACCACTGATGAAAGTACCGAAGTTGTACTTCGGGTCCATCTCGATGCGAGCGTATGCCTCGTGCATATTGTTGACCACATCCTCCTTCTTGAGGATGATGACGAGGTACTCGGAGATAAAGAGAACCGCCTTCTCCTTCATCGTCTGCGGAATCCAGATGCAACCATTCTCGGCTACACCTACCTGACCTCTCACGATGCCAACATCCGTACCATTCAGGTCGTTAGCCTCAACCACGGTATCGGGATTGCGCAACTCTATCTCCTGAGCCTTTGCCGCATCACCAGCAAAAGCCTGCAAGCGCTCCAACTTGATTTCCGGCAGATGGGTGGCGAAGACCTTTGCCTCAGGATATGCCATTCTCACGATTTCATTGAGCATGCCATCTCCCTCCTCCGCCTCCATCACATGACCGCCCACCGACTTCGTCATGTCAATAAACTGCTGGAGCGTATTCTCATATTGAATGCCCTCTATCTTCATATCAGGCATATCGTATTGAACGTGCGTGTTCTGACGCAACTTGTTCAAGAAATCTTCCTTTTTCATTTAACTTTTCCTTCCTTCCATAATTGGTGAAACGACTTCTTCGCAAACTCAGGCATGGCATGACCGATGCCCCAAGCATTCCAATTGCTGAAGTGAGTGCAGCACTCTGGGATATAATTGACGAGTGGCGCAAACTTCAAGGCAGTGGTATAGAGCGATGGTCGATCGAAGAGATACTTCATGCCATTCGACATCACCTTCTTCACAGGGTCAGCCTTGCCTAACTTCTCCAAGCTCTGTCGCCAGCCATATATCTGCGAGCCCGGACCCACCTTGGAAGGACAAACATTGTCGCAAGATAGGCACAAGGTACAAGCCGAAACATTGTCTGAATACTTCTGAGGATTCTTCAGCATACCGAGGTTCACGCCGATAGGACCCGGGATAAAATAGGTATAGCTATATCCACCCGAACGGCGATATACCGGACAGGTGTTCATGCAGGCACCACAGCGCATACACTTCAAGGTCTGCCAGTGAGCCTCATCAGCCAAGATGTCGCTTCTGCCATTATCGACCAACACCACGTGCATCTCTGCGCCCGGACGAGCCTGACGGAAATGGGAGGTGAACGCCGTGGTAGGTTGACCCGTACCGCAACGGCAAAGCAGACGTTGGAACACAGCCACACTCTTGTAGTCTGGCACCAACTTCTCGATACCCATCGCCACGATGTGAAGCTTAGGCATGGAAGTGGTCATGTCGGCATTGCCCTCGTTGGTACAAACCACACAGTCGCCCGTGGCAGCCACACCGAAGTTACAACCGGTCATACCCGCACCTGCCTCCATAAACTGGTTGCGCAAGTGCTGTCGAGCACAACGAGTCAAGTAAGTAGGGTCGTAATTGCCGATTTCCTTGGAGATACCTTTCTCCTCAAACATCTTGCCTACCTCCTCACGCTTCAAGTGGATGGCAGGCATCACGATATGGCTTGGCTTTTGGTGCAAGAGTTGGATGATGCGCTCACCCAAGTCGGTCTCCACCACGTCGATGCCGTGCTGCTCCAAGTAAGGATTCATCTCGCACTCCTCGGTGAGCATAGACTTCGACTTCACCATCTTCTTCACGTTGTGGTCTTTCAGAATGCCCAACACAATCTCATTGAACTCCTGCGCATCCTTCGCCCAATGCACGATGACGCCACGACTCTCCAAGTTCTTGGAGAACATATCAAGGTAATCGGCTAGATGGGTGATGGTATGCATCTTGATTTCGGATGCGTGCTCGCGCAAGTCCTCCCACTCAGGTAGTTCCTGCGCCATCTTATCTCGTTTCTGACGTACAGACCAGAAGGTAGCATCGTGCCAAGCGGTCTTCTCTACGTCCTGTGTGAACCTTGCGGCTCTCTTAGAATGTTCTGTACTCATATTACAATCCAGCAGCTAAAATTTGAACAACATGAATAAACTTGATAGGCAGTTTCTCCTTCTTGGCGATGCCTGCCATGTGCATCAAGCATGAAGAGTCGGGTCCCGTCACATACTCAGCCCCCGTCGCCATGTGGCGCTTGATCTTGTCCTCGCCCATACGGGTAGAAACAGCAGGTTCCTCGATGGAGAACATACCACCGAATCCGCAGCACTCATCCTTGCGCTCTGGCTCGTGGATAGTGATGCCATCCACCAGTTGGAGGAGGTCGATGATTTTGTTGAATGGTTTGATATGACGCTCAGAAGGAGAAGACAAACCGAGTTCACGCACGCCGTGGCAACTATTGTGAACACTCACCACGTGAGGGAACTTGCCAGGCACATGATCCACCTTCAACACATCATGAAGGAACTCGACGATGTCCATAATCTTATTGGAGGAGACACATTCGTGCTTACCCTTGAGTATCTGTGGGTAATACACTCTGACGTATGCGGCACATGAAGCAGAAGGAGCCACGATGTAGTCATAGTCCTTGAAGAGTTCATCGAAGGTCTCGATGACTTTCTCCGACTTATCCTGGAATCCTGCGTTTGCCATGGGCTGACCGCAGCAAGTCTGCTTCTCAGGATAGCCTACCTCCAATCCATAATACTTGAGCAACTTGTATGTAGCTACGCCAGCCTCAGGGTAGAGGGCATCTACATAACAAGGGACGAATAATCCGACTTTCATTGTTGTTTATTATAAATCTTGTTAGCTTTTATTACTTGTTACAGCTGCAAAGTTAACAAAAATCATTCAGAAGCGAAAGCAAATCCCTGATATTTGATTTTATTTAACGGAGGGACAGGGTTTGGAATGAAAAAAGGCAGCTACCAACTCCTCACGTTGATTGCTGCCTTTTTCTATTTATCCGATTGTGAAATCAGTGACATTCTATTATTTCACATACTTCTTTCCATCCTTGATATAGATGCCGCTTTCTGGCTCCTGATTCAACTTGCGACCTTGCAAGTCGTAGATGCCTTGCAGAGTATGCTCCTCTGCGGCATTCACGTTCTCTATGCCAGTAGCATACCCCTCACCTATCACATAGATAGGCATGGCCTTAGCGTCAGAAGACAAAGGTTCATCTGCACCTCCAAAAGGATTCTGGCGTATCTTTACGTTCATGTACCAACTTTGTGGTGCAGGCACATCATCGTCATTTCGCAAGACCAGTCCACCATCTTTTATGATGTAATTGATAGCATCCTCCGAGTTAGACGCAAGGTTTTTATTGGCTTGATAAACACCATTAAAAACATATTTTCTTGTCATACTCATACAGTCGATAAATTTTTCCTTCGATGCAGAAAGTGTGACATCAGCCAACTCGATGGTCTTTTCTCCATCACTCTCACACATGATCAAACTTGGATAGTTTGCTTTAGAGAAACCAGACTTCAACTTCTGGACGTTCAGTCGCGTAATAGTTTCATTGACCACTTCGATGTCCACTGGGGTTGCCACGTTTAAGCCATTGCTTGTCAACTGTTCAAGACTCATCCTAAATGGCACATAGAGTGATTGCCACTTGTAGGCATCAAATGTACGAATGTACTTGAAGTCAGCCACCTCTATATCTACCGGGCTATTATAAGCCTCGCCATCTGTGAGCGTCACTGCCTCGGCAGTGTACTTGCCATCAGCGTAGATCAGTTTCAGGTTGTTGCCAAGAATGCCACAGAAGTCTTTAATGTATTTTACACCTTCTTCTGGAGAGTTACATTCTACGCATACACCCCCATAGAGTCCATTGGCATCTGCTACAGTTGCCATCTGATAGTTGTGAGACAACTGGTCGCCATTCGGATTGTTTGCATATTCACCAATTGGGGTTGTCCCGTCGCAAGAGATGAGGGGTGCTTGATATACAGTATTGTCGCCAGTGGATTTCAAGACTGGGTAAGCGTCAGCATTGTCGCCCAACTTCTGATACCATGCCAAGGTGCTTCCTTCAGCAGGAGCAGATGTGGAACCGTTAAGAAGCCATGCCACCTCGCCACTCTTTATCTGCTGTTGGGTGAATGCCTTGACCACGTCAGCTTCTACCTTTCCGTCTTCTAAAGTCAGACTTCCTGCACCAACTACTTTAATATTTTCGGATGAATTATTTAGCAATGCCTCCTTGTTGTAAGCTACAATGCCCTTTGCGGTTAGTGTACCACCTACATAACCTATAATGATTCCTGAAGAGCCATTTGTATTCGTCACATCTCCATAACTGAACACATTCTGGATACTGCAGTTAGCCACCGTTTGTCCTGCTATGCCACCGGTATACCAACCTGTGCTTGATATCTTGCCATAGTTGGCGCAATCTTCGATACTTGTTCCATAAGCATTCCCTATGATTCCACCAATAGAGGTATTATTGTTTTCAACGGTTCCATAATTGGTGCTGCGCCTGATGTTTCTTTCAATGCTACTACCTGCAATTCCGCCAACATTATCTGTGCCCTTCACGCTGGAGTGATTATCGCAGTTTTCGAGATTTATTTTGGCATATCCAACAATACCGCCAGTAATTTGTTGTCCTATTACAGTACAATTGTTTGTGGTTTTAATACCCTTTATATGTGATAGAGCCCCGTATGCATATCCTGCCAAGATACCGGTGTAAGTTGTCTTCGTGTTTGTTGTGCTCACATTCTCCACCTTGGCATTGTCAAAGATAAGGTCTTGGATAGTTGCACCGTAAGTATGGCCGAAAAGCCCCACAAAGTTTTGTGCTGTCTTGATATAGAGATGTGAGATGGTATGTCCCTGACCGTCCATATTTCCACTCCAGCTATTATTGACATAGCCTATCGGAATCCAGCTCAAGAGTTCCTTGCCGTCTTCTGCCGCATGGCAGTAGTTCTTTAGGTCGATATCCGCAGTCAGCATGGCAGATGCCGAAGGGTGAGTAGTTCCAGCTACTCCGCCTTCGTCCACGATAGTTCCGTTCACATAGTCACGGAACCAAGCCAAGTGGCAAGGTTTGGCTATCAGGTACACCCCATTTTCCTCTGAAGGCTTCACAGCCACATAATGCTGGCAACGCTTGCAATAGCCATCCTCATTGTTGTCGTGTCCAAGGGCAGGATGCTCTGCGTCCGTTACATCAGTCAATTCCTTGGTCAATTGGCTGTCGGAATAAGTCTTAAGGCAGTCCTGGCATTGCCAATATTCCTTGGTTGCCGCCTCTGTACAAGTAGCGTCTGTTGCAACGTGGTGAATTATCGTTCCGTGTTGATACCTGATTGCTGAACTGGTAGGATTGTTGGTGAAACTTCCCCTCACCACCTCATAGGTTTTGCAATTTAAAGTCGTATTGTCAGCATAAACCTGATGCTCCGAACCAATGACAGGATAGATGTCATCATCATTAGCCAGATTTTGTCCCCATTTTGCTTCGCTCGAAGCGTTTTGCTGGAGCTGATAGGCAACAAAACCGCTTTTCAGTTGGTCCTTTGTAAATCCTGTTGCGTTATCTTCTGAAGGCGTGCCATTTCCGAAGGCTTTAACCTCTTTCTCTTTGCCGTTTACAATCAGCTTTGCGCCACTATAGTATGCCACCATGCCTTCAGTGGCCCCAGAGACAGAACAGCCAAAAACCATGCCTACATTTTGTGTTTTGTTTGTGACACTGATGTTGCCATAACTGAACACGTTTTGTACCTTGCCATCGCTTACGAAACCTGCCATGCCAGCAACACGATTTGTGCCTTTTACATCCCCATAGTTGGCGCAGTCTTGGATCGTTCCGCTACTGTAATAGCCAACCAAGCCACCTACCATATCACTTGATGCCGTTACATTTCCATAGTTGGCACAAGCGGTTATGGAATTACCTTTTCTACTATACCTGCCAAAAAGACCGCCGACAGATTTTATTCCCTGTACCGTGGTGTAGTTCACGCAGTTGTAGGCGTTACCATCAAGTTCACCTGCAATGCCGCCAGTATAATTACCTCCTTTTATCTGACAAGTATTTGATATTTTGATATTTTGAAGGGTGCTTCCATATCCTGCCTTACCAACCAAAATTCCTGTGTTAGATTGCGTATTTGTCACATTTGCGTTCTCAAAGGTTAGGTTCTTGATTGTGCTTTGATAGGTATAACCGAAAAGCCCCATATTATTTTGGCTTGTTTGGCTTGCATTGATATAAAGGTTGGTGATGGTCTTTCCATTTCCGTCGAAAGTGCCTCGGTACTTTATAATATTTCTATTGCCGATAGGCACCCAGCTCTTTTCTTCTAAGTTTTGAGACTTATCAGCCGCATGGCATACTGTACTCATGTCAATGACCTCAACATTATCTGCTATCTTAGCGCAGATACTATATTGTCCGCTATTCACCTGATCGCGGAACCACGCCAACTCCTCAGCTTTGGTGATGATGTAAGGACTGTCTTTTTTACCATCACCTTTGGAAGGCTGCGTCTGTGCCCATGCCCCCCCATAAGGCATGAGGATAGCCATCACGAGCAGCAGCATCGTGAATAGCCTGTTTCTTTGTTTTTTGTTATTCATACTATATCGTTTTAAATGTTATTACCATTTTATTCCCAAAACACCCAAGTGCCAGCAGCCATAAGCATGATGAGAAGCCAAATGAAAAGATAGAGTTGCTCCTGCTTGATGAAATCCAAGAGGCTGAAGCGTGCCTCTGCACTTTCATCAAGGTACATCCTGTACTCACGCAAGGAGACGTAAGCGAGAAGGATGCTAATCAGGATGAAGCCTATGCCTACGATGAGACGGGGATCCTGAGCCAAAGCGATGGTTTCGATGAGATTTTCCATGGCGCAAATATAGTGTTTTTCTTGCAAATAAGGTGTCGCATTCCCTCACAAAAGTGTCGCATTCCTATGAAAAAGGTGTCGCATTCGTAGGAATGCGACACCTTTCTTTACAAAATTATGCTATTCTCTTAAAGATATTTAGTCAAAGCTTTGGCTATTAGAAATAAAAGTCGTAGTTTTGCACCTGTAATAACAAAAAATAGTAAGATTATGGAAACAGCAGTATTCAATCCTGTTCAGCAGCATCTACTGAAGATGTTTGCCTTTGATGGCTCTGAGACTAGACTTGCAGAAGTAAAGACTGTTTTAACAGATTACTTTCGCAAGAAAGCAGATGCTTGTTTAGATGCGCTTTGGGATTCCGGCAAATTAGACCAAACAAAGTTAGACGAACTGCGCCATCAAGATTTGCATGCTTTATTGAAGTAATTGGGATATGGAAAAGATAGTATTAGACACCAATTGTTTGGTGCAAAGCATTTCGCCCAAAAGTACTTATCGCAAAGTATGGGATAGTTTCTTTGATGGCACCAACTTATTATGTGTTACGACTTCCATCCTAAACGAGTATGAGGAAATCTTAACCAAATTAGCAAATGAGGAAATTGCCAAATACATTATAGATGCAATAGTAAGTAATCCTTATACAAGATTTATTACCGTTTACTTTGATTTTAATTTGATTCAGAAAGATCCTGATGATAATAAGTTTGTGGACTGCGCCATAACAGCTGGTGCTCGATACATAGTGACAGAAGATCATCACTATGATGTAATCAAATGGAAAGATTTTCCTGGAATTGATGTAATAGGTTTAGATGATTTTCTGTTGCGCTTAAATGCAATAACCCCTAATAATGTTAGTTGACAATTTCATATAGTAAGGCAGCAATCAACTCCTCACGTTGATTGCTGCCTTTTACTTCACATTAGATTATTTTGTCTTAACCAACTCTTGCCATTATTGGTAAGACAAAAACAACAAGAAGAGGATGCATAGCACCCCAAAAAACAGAAACGCCAAATTTATTTTATTCAATTCGCTGAAGAAATACAGCACATCTGCGTGCAAAAATACAACTTTTTGACAAAATAAAGAGGAATAAACACCCGAAAAATGACAAAATAAAGAGGAATGATGGGAAAAAGCCCCATCCATCACCTCTTATTACGCCAAATCTGAGGACTGCATCCTACCTTGGAATTGAAGATGCGATAAAGTTGGGAACGGGAGGAGAAGCCACACTCCAAGGAGATGACATCATTGCTATAGCTGGTCTTCTCTCGCATCATCTTCTTCGCTGCCTCAAAGCGGATGTCGCTGAGCCAAATGCGAAAACTAGACTCTATACATTGGTCGAAATAAAGCGAAAGGTCTGACTTCGACACCTCCAACTGGCGAGAAAGCATCAGCAGGTTCATGGCTGTGTCCTTATAACCCTTCTCGGCACACCACGCCTCCAACTTCTTCTCTATCTGCTGCTTCGTCTCATCCGACAATGTCGCCATCACAGGCTTTTCCTCTGGCGAGAGTTCCCCCTCTTGTTCCTCATCCTTATCCAGCAATTCATCGCTTGGCACATAGTTGTTGCCCAATGCCATAAAAGTGACGATGAAGAAGAACAGCGCAATAAGCACCAATGGTCCGACGATGAGCAGCAACTGGGTGGAAATGATGGCGACAGGCATCACGAGGGCTGCTGTAAAGAGGATGAAGAGGCTCGCCTTGGAATATCTCACATAGGGCAAAAGGTCGGTGGCTGCCATCGACTCCAGCATCTTGCGACGCTTCTGCATCTCTATCACAATCATCACCACGCCATACACCACGCTCGCCAAGAACAGAGCTTGCACCACATAGAGCCACGCTCCCAAATGGGCACTGCCCCTCTGGAGATAGCCTATGCCACAAACCAGACAGATGGCTACATAAAAGCCGATACATACGAGATTCATCTTGCGACGGCGTGAGTGGGTTGCCTCGATGTGATAGATGGCTATGGAGATGAGCGAGAAGCTGAGGGGATAGACCAGCACATTGAGCAAGGCGCCATAGGCATCATCCGTGGCTCGCAATCCCAACGACATCTGCAGGTAATACTGGAAGGCAAGGATGGCGAGAGCAACGACAATCAGGTTGCGTGAATGCTCATAACGCTTGTTTTGCCACTGCGTATGGAGCGATCCGAGCACGAGGTAAGCTGCATTGATCAGCATAAACAAGAAGCAGCCAAACTGAAGGAGATATAATGAATCCATTCTTATTTTCTTTTTGCTTACAAAAGTACAACTATTTTATCGAAATCCATCACAAATCGCCCATTTTCTTTCTGAAATACTGGTAAAAAAGTGATTGAACCCTAAGAGATAGAACTACAAAGCCTAGGTTTTACAGCTGCAAACGCCGAAGATAATGGTGTAAGAACTGCGTTCCGCTGATTGCGTGGCATATGCCAAACGATTGCACGGCATATGTAGCGCAATCGCTTGACATATGTCGGGCGATTGGATGACATATGTCAAGCGATGCAAACACTGCGTTTTTTACATCCTTACTCTTACCTTCTTATACTCTCTTTCTTACCTTCGAAGACACGTTCTATCGCAGTTCCACTATCATTTTCCCTTGCTTTTGATGGCTATCTCAGTATTTTGTTGTATCTTTGCAAGCTGAAAAGAAGAAAAAACAATGATAGTTTGTATAGCAGAGAAACCTAGCGTTGCCAAGGACATCGCCCGAATCATCGGTGCCAACTCGGCTCGCGACGGTTATATGGAAGGTAATGGATACCAAGTGACATGGACTTTCGGCCACCTATGTGAGCTGAAGGAGCCGGACGATTATACCCCAATGTGGAAGCGTTGGAGCCTCTCGGCATTGCCTATGATTCCACAACGATTCGGCATCAAGCTCATCAATGACGAGGGTATCAAGAAGCAATTCAGCACCATCGAACGACTGATGCAAGCCGCCGACTCCATCATCAACTGTGGTGATGCCGGACAGGAGGGAGAGCTCATCCAGAGATGGGTGATGCAGAAGGCACAAGCCAAGTGCCCCGTAAAACGACTCTGGATCTCATCCATGACTGATGAGGCTATCAAGCAAGGTTTCGCAGAACTGAAAGACCAGCAGGAATATCAGTCGCTCTACCTCGCCGGACTCTCCCGTGCCATCGGCGACTGGCTCCTGGGCATGAATGCCACTCGTCTCTATACCTTGAAATATGGTCAGAACAGACAAGTGCTGAGCATCGGAAGAGTGCAGACCCCTACCCTCGCCCTCATCGTCAACCGACAGAAGGAAATCGACAACTTCGAGCCAGAGCCTTACTGGGTGCTCGCCACCATCTACCGCAACACGCAGTTTACTGCCACTTCGGGCAAGTTTACGAGCAAGGAAGAGGGCGAGAAGGCATTCAGCACCATCGCCGGCAAACCTTTCACGGTGACGGATGTGTCGAAGAAGAAAGGTACGGAAGCCCCTCCTCATCTCTACGACTTGACATCGCTGCAGGTGGATTGCAACAAGAAGTTCGCTTATTCCGCCGACATCACCCTCAAGTTGATACAGAGCCTCTACGAGAAGAAGTTTACCACCTATCCTCGTGTAGATACGCAATACCTGACGGACGACATCTACCCAAAGGTGCCTCAGATATTGAATGGCGTGAGCCAAGCCAAGATCATGAGTCAGCAGAAGTACCTGCCGCTCGTACAGCAGCTCGCCGCCTCTGGCAAGAAACTGCCGAAGAGCAAGAAGGTGTTCGACAACAGCAAGGTGACCGACCACCATGCCATCATCCCTACCGGTGTGCCTCCTACGGGACTCACCGACATGGAGGCAAACGTGTATGACCTCATCGCCAAGCGATTCATCAGTGTCTTCTATCCCGACTGCAAGTTCTCCACCACCACCGTCATCGGCGAAGTGGTAAACGAGGATGGCGACAAGCCTGAGAAGATAGAGTTCAAGGTGAGCGGCAAGGAGATACTGGAGCCCGGATGGAGAGAGGTATATGCCAAGGACGTGAAGGCTAACGATGAGGAGGATTCACAAGACAGCAACACTGGAGGCGACGCAGGAAATGGCGCCAACAAAAAGGAAAACGTGGAAGAGCGCACGCTCCCTTCCTTCGTGAAAGGCGAAAGCGGCGACCACACCCCTACCCTGACCGAGAAGTGGACCACCCCACCGAAGTACTATACTGAGGCGACCTTGCTCCGTGCGATGGAAACGGCAGGTAAGTTTGTGGAAGACGAGGAACTTCGTGCTGCCTTGAAGGAGAATGGCATCGGCCGCCCTTCCTCTCGTGCTGGCATCATCGAGACCCTCTTCAAGCGTCACTACATCCGACGACAAAGAAAGAACTTGATGGCGACTCCTACGGGCATCGAACTCATCGACACCATCCACGAGGAACTCTTGAAAAGCTGTGAATTGACGGGTATCTGGGAGAAGAAACTCCGTGACATCGAGCACAAGACCTACGACCCAGGACAATTCATCAATGAGCTGAAGGAGCAAATCAACCAGATCGTGAACGATGTGCTTGCCGACAACAGCAGTCGCATCACCACCACGACCGAGGAAGACTTGAAAAAGAAAGAGCCTAAAAAGAAAAAGGCTGCTCCTAAGCCTAAAAAACTTCCTGCCGATGACAGTATCATCGGAAAGGTTTGCCCTGTTTGCGGACAAGGTACCATCATCAAGGGAAAGACGGCATACGGTTGCAGCAACTGGAAGGGAGGCTGCAAGTTCAGACTGCCATTCGCAGAATGATCAGAATAAAGACTATACTTATCGCTTAGTTACACCTTTATTATATATATAGGGATTACACCTTATTATATATAAGGGACCAACAACTGAAAATAATTTCAAGGAAGCACAGATATCATTGGGTCATGGTCATTTCTGGTCAAAATCAAATATCGATTCTTTGACAGCCGAAAGGTATTCGCAACATAATTGTAATGCAATTACAACACGATTTAACAATTGTAATTTTTACAATCCATATTTTTTTAGTAACTTTGCAGCCGCAAAAAGGAAATGATATTAGATTTATTTTAAACGGATAGCAATTATTAAAAAGAATTTTATATTTATGACAAAAAAACTTACGTTAAACCTCTATTGAAGAGTTTTCTCATTGAGCCTATGGATTTTCTTGCTGCAAGTCCTAATCCTAAGCCAACCAACCATGCAAAAGGATCTATCAGCTTCAGCGATGATGTGACAAGTGGGGATAATGATGCAACGAGTCCTTGGGGAGAGGTTGGTTACATTCGTTAAATCAGGAATTAAAAAGAGAAAGAGATGAGAGTAAAATTGTATTCAGTTATTATGTTGGCTGTTGTTACTTTCACAGCATGCAGCAATGACGATATGAGTGAAACTCAAACACCGAGAGGCTTGACCCTCAGTGCTTCTGTTGAGAATTTAAGCACGCGTGCCTCTATGACAGATGAAAGCGGTACATGGAAGTTTGCATTTGAGGCCAATGATAAGGTATCTGTAAGCAACAATAAGACTAATGATATCTATACGTTCCAAAAAACTGGCGAGCAGTTCACCTGTGCAAATGCCATAGCTACTAACGAGGCTGCCGACTGGTATGCTTATTTTCCAGGCAATGATGTGGACCTGACCGGACAAACTGGCACATTGAATGGCGTAGCCAACAAGTTGGCTGCTGCTGGAAAGACGACGCAAGCTACGACCGGCAAAGATGGACTTGCGATAACATTGCATGCCCAGGTAGCCGTGCTGCGCATTGTGGAAGCGGATAAGGAAGGTGCATTAGATATTCAAGTGAAAACTGCTGAAAACAAATGGGTGACAGGTCTTTCTGCCCAGAAGAATCAGACTACGTTCAACGTTGAGACAAGCGGCACCAAGACTACCCTGCTTTCCAAGGAGAATGCCAAGGCTGGCGATTTCAACTATGTGGTTGTGCCTGCTGGTGTGGGAATTCAGGTATGGAATGGCGATGTGCTCATCAGCCAAACTACGTCCGGACTTTCTGCTGGCAAGTACTACACCATTACTTCTGTGCCTACCCAGGGTAAAAGCCATGCCACTATTAATGGCAAAGACGAATTGGTGGATTGGGTACAGTTGTGGCCAGGCGGTCCAAGATTTGCCACCAAGAGCGTGGATAAAGAAATGACCTGGCATGAGGCTGCAAAGACAGGCAAGGATTTCGCATGGGGAGAGAACTGGCGCACTTCTACTGCAGAGGAAATTACTGAAGAGGTAAAAGAATCAAAGGAAGGAATTTTATATGGAGGATTTGCGTATGACTGGGGAAAAGGAACAGCCGCAGATGGTTCGCCTTCTGTAAAGATAGAAATGCAAGACGTCAATAATGTAGAGGATGATATCGTTACATTCACCGGCGTGTATCCTGGATATACTAAAACCCAGCTGACTCTTTATAATAAAATAGATAAGTATAATGATAGTCATTTTGATTTCTGGACTGCTTCTGAAAGTAATGGCTATGGCTGCCGTTTTTTTATAACGGCTCAAAATGATATCATTGGAGGATTTGGTATCTCTCCACGTGATAAAAAAGAGACCCCATATTGGGTTCGTCCTGTACTTGCCAAGTAATAGATTTCACCCAACTCCTGTTCATTCAAGCCTTTTCCTTGACAGGGGTTGGGCGTTTTTCTTTTAGGTGAAAGGCTCATCAATAGCTCATTTTAAGCTATTCTATAGCAGTTCGTGTATTTTTTTAATGAAAAAACCACATATTTTCAGTTTTTATTTGTAATTTCGCAGCAAATTTCTAAAACACATATTAATTTTTAACAACATGTTGCAAAAGTTATTCGGTTTTGACCCTGCTCAAAACAAACTGAAAACGGAGGTGGCTGCAGGTATCACCACCTTCCTCACCATGGCCTATATCCTGGCCGTAAACCCTAACATCTTCAGTCATCTCGCCGCTCAGGGCATGGATACACACGCTGTGTTCACTGCCACCGTACTGGCTGCCATTGTGGGTACACTCGTGATGGCGGTCTATGCCAAGAAACCTTTCGGACTAGCTCCTGGTATGGGACTGAACGCTTTCTTCGTATTCACGGTCTGCCTCACTATGGGCTATTCCTGGCAGATGGCACTCACGGCTGTTCTCATCGAAGGTTTCATCTTCATCATCCTCTCCGCTACCGGTATCCGCTCGATGATGGTGGATGCTATTCCGGCTTCCCTGAAACGTGCCATCGGTGCTGGTATCGGCCTCTTCATCGCCTTCATCGGTCTGAAGAATGCAGGTATCGTGGCTGCCAATGAGGCTACCTTCGTCACCATCGGTAAGATCACCGAAGGCACTGCACTGCTCGGCGTTATCGGCATCATCCTGACCAGCGTGCTCGTCATCAAGAAAGTGCCTGGCAACCTGCTCATCGGTATTCTCGCTACTACGATCATCGGCATTCCTATGGGCATCACGGAAATACACGGACTGGTAGATGTGCCACCTTCGGTTTCGCCTATCTTCTGCCAGTTTGATTTCTCCAACGTCTTCTCCATCGATATGGTGGTCATCGTCTTCACCTTCCTCTTCATCGATATGTTTGATACGATGGGCACACTCGTGGGCGTCTGCACCAAAGCGGGCATGATGAAACCGGACGGAAAAATTCATGGACTCAACAAGGCGTTCATGGCGGATGCCGTGGCTACCGTGGCTGGTGCCTGCTTCGGAACAAGTACTACTACCACCTATGTGGAGAGTGCTTCAGGTGTTGCCCAGGGCGGTCGTACGGGTCTTACTGCCTTCATTACTGCCATGTGCTTCTTAGTGGCCCTGTTCTTCGCACCACTGTTCCTGTCAGTTCCTTCTGCAGCAACTACTCCAGTGCTCGTCATCGTGGGTCTGTATATGATGTCGCCTATCAAGGACATCGACCTGAACGATTACGCTGAGTCTATCCCTGCTTTCATCACCATCATCATGATGCCGCTCACCTATAGTATTTCTGATGGTATTCTCTGTGGTATGATCAGTTATGTGGCCATCAACGCCTGCTGCGGAAACATCAAGAAGCTGAGCATCACCATGTGGGTATTGGCTATCCTCTTCGTGCTGAAATATATCTTCATCTAAACAGAGATTATTTTCGTGAAATATAAATTAAAACAGGCCTTACTTTTTAAAGTGGGCTCAATGATAATATAATAGCCAACTTTTCGTTATTATATTATCATTGGGTTTTTACGTGGAAAGACGAATACGCCAAGTATTCTTTTCCAAAGCAATTATACCAACAAAGAAATGAAGCAAAACAAGTTTTTCATATATTTCACCATCCTGTTCTGCCTTCTATTGGCAAGCTGTGGCATCGACAAGAACCTGAAGAAAGGTGAGAAGTTCCTGGCTTTGGGCGAATACTACGATGCTGCCGAACAATTCAAGCAAGCTTACTCGAAGACACCCACCAAGGAGCGTGACAAGCGAGGTGAACGTGCCTTGAAGATGGCGCATTGCTATGAGAAAATCAATGCCACGCCGAAGGCAATAGCCGCCTATCGCAATGCCATCCGATACAACCAGGCTACCATCAAAGACCGATTGGCATACGCCCGTCAACTCTTGAAGAATGGCGACTATAAGTTGGCTGCCCAGGAGTTTCGTATCGTCTTGGACTCCCTGCCCAATGATGTCTTGGCACAAAATGGTTTGAAGTCTGCCCTCAAAGCTCCCGAATGGAAGAAGCAAGGCAGCCGATACACCGTCAAGCGAATGGACGTCTTCAACTCCAGAAGAGATGACTACTCCCCCGTTCTCTTCGGCGATGACTACGACCAACTCTATTTCAGCTCCACCCGAAACGAGGCGGCAGGTGACGAACTGAGTGGTATCACAGGCACCAAGGCTGGCGACATCTTCCTCTCAGAGAAGGATGACAAGGGAAAATGGAGCAAACCAGAGGCAATAGGCACAGGACTCAACACGGAATATGACGAGGGAGCGTGCTGCTTCACACCGGATGGCAGGGATATGTATCTCACCCAGTGTGTCACCGACCCTTCCTCTCCTCGCTACGCCAAAATCGTGACATCCCCTCGTTCGGATGCCGCTTGGGGAAAGACCAACAAGCTAGAAATCACCAAAGATACCCTCAGCAGTTATGCTCACCCAGCCATCTCTCCCGATGGCGAGTGGCTCTACTTCGTCTCCGATATGCCAGGCGGCATGGGAGGACTGGACATCTGGCGAGTACGCATCACTGCAGCAGGACTGGGTGGCGTGGAAAACCTAGGCGAACCAATCAACACGCCAGGCGACGAAATGTTTCCTACCTTCCGCCCGAATGGCGACCTCTACTTCAGCAGCAACGGGCATGTAGGCATGGGCGGTCTAGACATCTACATCGCCAAAGTGGATGCCAAGACCAAGAAATACAAGCTTTTCCATCCGGGCTATCCTCTCAACTCCGAGGCGGATGACTTCGGCATGACTTTCGAGGGACCACACAACAGAGGTTACTTCTCTTCCAACCGCAAGGACGGACGAGGCTACGACCATATCTACTCGTTCGAGAATCCAGAGATTGTGAACACCATCAAGGGATGGGTCTATGAGATGGGAGGTTACGAACTGCCTGCGGCACAAGTGACGGTAGTTGGCAACGATGGCACCTACAAGAAACTGTCGGTCAAGGGTGATGGTTCGTTCAGCATGGTCATTAAGCCACAGGTAGATTATCTGTTGATGGCTTCCTGCAAGGGATTCCTCAACCACAAGGAAGAATTGCGTGTGGATTCCGCCAAGGAGAGCAAGGAATACACCCTCCAGTTCCCATTGGCTTCCATCACTGCCCCAGTCTTGATCGACAACATCTTCTATGATTTCGACAAGGCGACACTGACTGAGAGCAGCACCAAGGCGCTGGATGAGTTGGTCAACCTCTTGAAGGAGAATCCGAACGTGACTATCGAACTGAGCGCACACTGCGACTACAAGGGAAGTGCAGAGTACAACAAGCAACTCTCACAACGAAGAGCACAGTCGGTGGTCAACTATCTGATACAACATGGCATAGCCAAAGACCGTCTGACTCCAGTGGGATATGGTTGGGAACAGCCTAAGACCATCCGAAAGAAAGTGACTGAGAAATATCCATGGTTGAAAGAAGGCGACAAGTTGACCACAGATTTCATCCTTAAACAATCGAAGGAGCATCAAGAAATCTGCAACCAGCTCAACCGTCGCACGGAATTCATCGTACTCCGCACCACCTACGGTCTCTTTGATGAGAAGGGTAATCTGAAGAATCCACCGAAACCAAAGGAGAAGCCTGTCCCTGAGGATGACGAAGACAGCTTCATCATTGATTGAAGCTTACTTCAAGAGCAAATGAAGCTTACTTCGATGGCAAACGAAGTAAGCTTCATTTTTAGATATAAAAAAGAAGTGTTGGACGCTCGCTACATCTCAATGCGAGCATCCAACACTTTATTGTATCCCCAAACACACAATATCGTCACCATTCCTGCCAACAGCATCAAGAGTTGCTGAGGCTGAGCGATGAGTTCGCCCAAAGAGCAAAGTGCCTTAGAGAAAAGCATCATCGCCGTCACCTTGGAGGCAAACAAAGAATCCTCCAAAGACGATACCATCTGTGTGGAAACGATGAAGATCACTCCCATCACCAAACAAGCCACCTGCCACCAACGCTCCATACGTCGATGGGAAGGTGCTGGCAAATGCTGCATCACTCGATCGGAGAAACCATCGTCAGCTATCTCCTCTTGATGGTCGGCAAAAAAAGCCTGGAGCAACTGCTCGTCGGCATCGTTTAGAGCCATCTGCTCATTGGCGCTGCCTATAGGCTTTCCATAGCCAGTTATATTTTTATCATCTTCTCTCATAACCATTCTGTTTTAAGTAACTTGCTAATTTATTTTTTCCTCGTGACAAATGCGACTTGACAGTGCCGGTCGCAAGTCCTGTTATTTCTGCTATTTTGTCTATCGGTTGACCATCCATCAGTTGGAGGGTCACACACGCTCTCTCGTTATCGCTCAATATTTTGAGTGCCTCCATCAAGTCCATCCTCAATCCCCCTTGGGATGACTCGGCATTCTTGTGAGACACCATGGGGGTATCTATATCCAATGTTTGCTTGTGACTTCGATTGTAATCATACCATACATTATAGGCGATACGATAAAGCCAGGTGGAAAATCCTGCCAAACCATGAAAACTGGCAATATGGGTATATGCCTTGATGAAGGTATCTTGTGCCAGGTCATCACTCAACTGCTCATCTCCCAACGTCTGACGTAGGAAGAAGCCACGTATAGGCGACTGATATTTCTCAACCAGATGGTCGAAAGCCTTCCGGTTGCGAAACACAGCCACCTGCGTAACGAGAGAGATATCGTCGAGTTGTTTCACTTGTTCTTCCAATTTGGTATATATCCCATCGCCAACTGTCCGAGTCCATACACAGACACCAAGGCTCCGATACCAGCCATGAAATGCCAATGCCAAAATGCAAACATTGCCACCAAGCCTGCTCCCAAGAAGAAGTTGCGGAGACCTCGCTTGATCAGGTACTCGTCACTCTGCTTGTCGATAGGTCGCTGCTCCTCCGGAACATCCACTCCCTTCTCCATTGCCATTTCCATGATTCTCATGCGGTCCTTGTGACGGCGATACAGATACTTGAAGATGATAAAGATGGCAATGAGAGGAGCAAAGACAAAAAGAAGTCCGATGACCAGCATGATGAACATCACGAAGAACAAGGTTCCCTTGCCGAAGACACTTCCGAAGAAATCAAATGGGTCATCATAGTTGTCCAAGCTATAGATGGAATGAGAACGAGACTGATTGGACTCATCATCGTTCCCTACTTGCGAGAAGGCAGTATCCACCGATGTCGTATCGGAATAAGCCTCCACTGCATCCTGTGAGGCAGCAGACTGCTTGTCGGCAACTTGAACCGCAGGTTTGTTTGCCGCAGCAGCTGCCTGCTTGTCATCCACCTGTGCCGATGGCGTATAACGGTGCTTAGGAGCCGAAGAGGCAAAGGATGCTTGTGTCGCCCCCAAAGTCAAAGAGAGCATAATTGCCAGAAATAACTTCTTCATATCATTCTTTTTTATGGTTTTACTATACTAATTGTTACTTTTTTCAATGGCTTAGACGCATCTTCTGCCATTTTAGTTGCAAAGAAACAAAATATTTTTTAATTTTGCAAAGGATTTGGCAAGCAATTGGTAGCGACACCTTATTATATATAGGTATTCCTCCATTGGAAGAGGTATTCCCTTGCCATTCTACAAACATTTACAATAATCAAGAAAGAAATGAACTTACCAGAAGATTTCACAGCATATACCAGAGAGTGGATGGGCGAAGACCTCTTTGCCGACTTCATGAAAGGCATGGAGGCAACTGCTCCTACCAGCATTCGTCTCAACCCCTTCAAATGCCCTTCCTGCACCCACATAACAGATGAAGATGACACCGAGGTGGTACCTTGGTGCCCAACTACGGGCAGATACCTATCGGAAAGAAGAAACTTCACCTTCGACCCTCTCTTGCACGCCGGTCTTTACTACGTGCAAGAGGCATCCTCCATGTTTATCGACTTGGCGATTCGTAAATACGTGAAGCAACCTGTCAGAATGCTGGACCTCTGTGCTGCTCCTGGTGGAAAATCGACTGCCATCAGAGCCGCCTTGCCTGAAGGCAGCCTACTCTTCAGCAATGAACCGATGCGCACCCGTTCGCAAATCTTGGCAGAGAACATACAGAAATTCGGTCATCCCGATGTCATCGTCACCAACAACTATCCTAGAGATTACAAGAAATCCAAGTTGCAGTTTGATGTCATCCTCACCGATGTACCTTGCTCTGGCGAGGGTATGTTTCGCAAGGACGAGGGAGCCATCAAGGAATGGAGCACCAGCAATGTGAACAACTGTTGGCAACTCCAAAGAGAAATCGTCAGCGACATCTGGAACTGTCTCAAGCCAGGCGGCATTCTCATCTACTCCACTTGTACCTTCAATGGCCACGAAGATGAGGAAAACGTACTGTGGATAGAAGAAAACCTTGGAGCTGAAAGATTGCCTATGCCCATCGAAGAGAGATGGAACATCACGGGGAGCCTCCTGAAAAAAGATGAATCCACTGATGATGGGCAGTCCAACAAGTCTCTTGCTACAGACGATTATGACAACATGTATCATTTCATCCCTGGCAAGAGCAAAGGCGAAGGTTTGTTCCTCGCCGTATTGCGCAAAAATGGCAGTTCAGAGGAAATGGACTCAAACAGCAAAGGCAAGAAGGACAAAAAGAAGAAAAACAACAAGGATACCAATAAAGGCAACAATCGCGTCTCGATACCAGAAAACTGGTTGAATGACACTGCTGAATGGAGCTATCAAAATACCGAATCAGGTATCTATGGCATTCAGTCCACATGGAAGCCTATGCTGGACGAAGCCACCAAGTCGCTAAAGGTGATTCATGCAGGCGTGAAGTTGGGAAGCATCAAGGGAAAAGACTTAATACCCGACCAGTCGTTGGCTCTCTGCACCGAGCTCCATCAAGATACATTTCCGAAGGCAGAGCTATCTTATGAGGATGCCATCCAGTATCTCAGAAAAGAAGCCATCACCCTCCCCTATTCTCTTCCACGTGGCTACGTATTGGTAACCTACAGAGGCATTCCGCTTGGATGGATGAAGAACCTAGGCAACAGAGCCAACAACCTCTATCCACAAGAATGGAAAATCAAGAGTTCACATATCCCTGAAGGGAACAACAACCTCATAACTTGGTAATATGGAAATCAACATCATCGCCTGTGTGGATGCCAACAATGCCATCGGCTATAAGAACCAATTGCTCTTTCATATCCCGGAAGACATGAAGAGATTTCGCACCCTCACCACAGGTCATACCATACTGATGGGCAGAAAGACTTTTGAGTCGCTCCCCCATGGAGCACTTCCCAACCGGAGGAACATCGTCGTCAGTCATCAAAATATCCAACTGGAGAATTGTGAAGTTTTCCCTTCCATCAAACAAGCATTGGATGCATGTCAAGACGATGTCGTCTTTGTCATCGGAGGCAGCAGTATCTACAAGCAAACCTTGCAGCTTGCCGACAAAATCTATCTGACGCAAGTGGAAAGTGCAAGTGTCTATGCCGATACATTTTTCCCAGAATTTCACAAAGAAGAGTGGGATGAGTGTCGAGAATGTAACATTAACATTTTAACAAGTAACACAAAAGAGACACTTTCTTGCACTTTCTATATTTACAAGAAAAAGAGCAAACAAAACGAAATCAACCTCTAGAAAGGGGCTAATTTTGTTGCAAATAGGGGCAATAAGCGTTCAAACACACTCTTTCGAACGAATTTACCACCCATAAAAACAAATAATACCCCCACAAAATGTATTTTTCTTGTACCTTTGCAACAGTTAAAACAAAAGGCGTTGGGAAACGCTGAGAATCATCTTTTACTTATACAATATATATTAGAGAATATATGAAAAAGCCAGCCTCAAAAAGGCTGGCTTTTTTAGTTTATCCAGAAAACTGGCTTAATTGACAGCTTCGTCTTCATCAACATCTGATTCTTCCTGAATATCCGCAAGAGGCAACTGACGATTGATCGCTGCATTGAAAGAGATAATCGTCTCACTACGAGACAAACCTAATGGCTGCAACTTGTCGTGAATGATTTCGAGAAGATGATGATTGTTGCTAGCATAGATCTTGATGAACATATCCATGCCACCTGTCGTATAATGGCACTCCACTACCTCAGGAATCTTCTTCAAAGCTTCAACTACCTGGTCGAAGTTCTCAGGATCCTTGAGATACAAGCCCACATAAGCACAAGTCTCATAACCTATCTTCTCTGGGTCGATGATAAACTGAGAGCCTTTGATAATGCCTAAGTTGGTAAGCTTAGCCACACGCTGATGAATAGCAGCACCGCTCACATTGCAAGCACGTGCAACCTCCAAAAAAGGAATACGAGCATCCTGAGAAATCAACTTCAGGATCTGTCTATCCAATGAATCTAAAACTTGTTTTGACATAATAGTATTAATTTGGTTGCAAAGGTAGCACAAATATTTAATATTTGCAACTATTTCAGCATTAATAATAATAAATTTATATTATTTATCGTTTTTCAGTTGCCGAATAGTTAACTCGCAAGGTCTTAGCCTGGCGCAAAGCTTGCTTCACGTCAGTTATCACACCCATCTTTGTATCTTTGTCTGCCTTGATAGATACAGTCATCTGTTGGGCATCCTCTGGCGACATACGTTTCTTCTCTGCCTTCATATAATCAACCAGTTGGATAGGATTCACATACTTATCATTCAACTGGATACGACTCTCTTCGCCCACTACCTTACCCATTGCAGAAGTAGGACGACCGATATAAATATAGCTCACGGCAGACTTCTTGGTCAAGCGTGTCAATTCCTTGCCCTGTGGCACCTGATACTTCACCTTCACCGTGACATGACGCATGTGGGTGACGATCATGAAGAAGAACAAGACGCTGAAAATCAAGTCTGGCAAGGAAGAAGTATTCAAGCCTGGCACCTCACGTGAACGGCGACGAAACATCATACTCATGATTTGCCTCCTTTCTTCTCACTCGTTTCTATAGGAGCCTCTGTGCCATTCTCTTGCTTTTGTCCACCAGCGTTGGCGTATGACTCGGTAATGCGTTGTGGACAAGCCTTGCGCACCTTCTCCTTTTGTTCCGATGACAAAGATGAGAAGTCCTTACCAAAGTGCTTTTGAGAATATTCATCACGGAGCTGTTGATAAGCCATCATGATTTGGTTTTGCATTTGGAAATACAAATCATAGTTGGCATCACGGTCACTCTCAATGGAAATCAAGTGGCGAGCACCCAAACGATGAACGAACTTGATGACTTCCCCACTCAACTTGTTTACATTCTGAGGTTTGTCATTGACTAAAAGTTGGTTTTGCGCTGTCACATGCAAGGCAAGCAAGGTACTTTTATCAACAGTAGTCTCTTGCTGTTCCAGCTTTTGAGGCTCAGGAGAAGGAAGGACACGAAAGAGTCCCTTGTCCACATCCATAGAGGTGGTGACAAGAAAGAAGATCAACAACATGAAAGATATATCAGCCGTTGATGCCGTATTCAATCCAGGAACCTGACGTTTTTTCCTTCTAATAATCATGATTTTCTCCTATCGTTTATTTTTCCTCACATATCTCGTTGCACCAAAAAGGACAGCCACGATGGCACCCAGCAACATCAGCAAGGAAGTAAACACAAACATATCCGAGAGTTTGAGCCACAACCAATCACCATATTCATTGCCATTGACCTGCATAGGTGAGGAAGAACCCAAGAGGAAGGTAGCCACCAACAAGACAAGCGTACCTATCCAAGTGATATGAAATATCTTTTTAGCAGGTATTCCATGTACCATTTTCTCTTTGCTGGCATTTTTGCGATAGCTGTTGACGACGGAATACACAGCCAAGCAAAACGCCAAGACGAAGAGTGCCCACATCAAAAAGAGGAGGACATTGGTAAACAAAGGAGCATTAAAGTCCGGATTCTCCTCGAAAGGCATATCGTAGCCCACCAAGAAGAACAAAGCGAAGACCAAAGCAGCCAGTCCTAACAAACAATAGAAGACACGCTGTGAGATCTTCTCCGTTGACCATTGTCTGACATTTTTAAATTTCATCTTTGTACTTTGCTATGATGTCCATCAATGAAATGGCGGATTCCTCCATCTGACTGGTGATATGTTCTATCTTAGAAAGAATATAATTGTAGAATACTTGCAATATCAAAGCCACGATGATACCGAAGATGGTAGTGAGCAAGGCGACCTTCATACCAGAAGCCACGATGGTAGGACTGATGTCACCCGCCTGTTGGATTTGGTCGAAAGCCATCACCATACCAATTACGGTACCCAAGAAGCCCAAGGAAGGAGCCATGGCGATGAAAAGGGTAATCCAAGAGCATCCCTTTTCCAAGTTGGCTGCCTGAACGGTACCATAACTAGAGACAGAGCGTTCAATATCACTGATTTTCTCGTTGATACGCATCAAGCCCTGATAACAGATGGAAGCCACAGGGCCACGCGTATTTCTACACAACTCCTTGGCTCCCTCAATATCACCAGCCACCACCTTTTGGTCGATGTCTCTCATCAACTGCTTGGCATTGATTTCCGACAAACTCAGATACACGATTCTCTCGATGCAGAAAGCCAGTCCTATCACCAAAGCGATGGCGACAAGAGACATAAATCCTGCATTTCCCTCGATAAACTTTGTTTTAAGAGCTTGATGGAATCCCATTGTTTCTTCTTGCGCAAATGTGGGCAAAGAAGAAGCGATCATAAATATCAATATTGCGAAACGCGCAATAACTGTATTTTTATTCATATCCTTCATAACTAGAAAAGCGGAAAGAGGGGGATTCGAACCCCCGATTCCCTTTAGGGGAATACACGCTTTCCAGGCGTGCCTCTTCAGCCACTCGAGCACCTTTCCTTGTTTGGCTAAACACGACTTTTTCAAGTCTCATCGCATTAAGAGACATCCTCGTTATGCGATTCGGTTTGCAAAATTATCGCTTTTCATCCAAACTACCATAAATTCATCTTCTTTTTATGTTTCTTTAAGACATTTCAGAGCATTTCGTTCCTCTCAAATATGAAAAACACGCTCCACATTCCGATTAGTAGCCTCAGCCAGTTCTTCCTCCGAGACTCCATAAGCCTGCGCCAAGGTCTTGAGCACTTCCACCACGAAGGCACTTTCATTTCTCTTGCCTCGATGAGGAACCGGAGCCATGTAAGGACTATCTGTCTCCAGCACCAGCCTATCCAAAGGCACGACAGCAGGCAAGTCTTCACGGAGATGACTACTCTTGAAGGTGGAGACACCTCCTACTCCCAAGACGAAGCGATCAAAGGAGAGGAGTTCTTCAGCTTCCTTCTGATTTCCCGTAAAGCAATGGAACACGCCACCAGGAAGTTCTGACTCGTAAGCACGCAAGAGATGAACCATCTCATTTTGTCCCTTGCGACAATGTATCATCAGTGGCAAACGAGTCTCTATCGACCATTTCACCTGTTCCTCAAAGGCTTCCAACTGTTCCTTTTCAAACTCACGGCTCCAGTAATAGTCAAGTCCCACTTCGCCGATTGCGATGAAGTCGGAAACCGACATCTTTCGAAGTTCAGCGAGTTGCTCTTTCCAATCCGCCTTCACCTCCTCAGGATGCAAACCGATCATCGGGAAAGCATAGCCAGGATATTCTTGGCTAAGTTTCCATACAGCATGAGTCGTCTTGACATCGATGGCAGGCAGAAAGACCTTCCCCACTCCCGCCTCTTTGGCACGTGCGAAAGCCTCAGCTCTATCCTCGTCAAACTCCTCCGCATCCAAATGCGTATGAGTATCAATTATCTTTATCATAAGAATTCTTCACACTTCGTTCTTCACTCTTCACTTTCTAGTATTTTCTTTTCATCATCTTTTGAGCATACTTTTGCAATTCTTCCTTGCGCTCAGCAGGCACCTGAACTGCATCCAAGTATTTCTTACTCTGCTCAAAGTAATAAGCAATTTTCTCTTGCGCCATCTTGTCGATGCCGATTTCATCATACAGACGAGTCACTGCCTCCACCTTCTCCTTGCGCACGAAGTCCTTGGCAGACACCCAGCGATTGAGTTCCTCACGCTGTTGGGCATTGGCATGGTTGAAAGCATTGATGAGCATATAGGTCTTCTTATTGGAAGTGATGTCGCCACCGATTTCCTTGCCAAAGACCTTTGGGTCGCCATAAACATCCAAGAAATCATCTTGCAACTGGAAAGCCAAGCCGATTTGCTCGCCAAACTTATACAGATTGTTGGCATCCTCCTCTGAGGCATCAGCCAAGATGGCACCCATCTTCAAGGCACAAGCCAAAAGCACACTGGTCTTCAATCGAATCATCTCGATATATTCTTCCTCCTTTACATCATCACGAGTCTCAAACTCCATGTCATACTGCTGTCCCTCACCGATTTCGAGGGCTGTCTCTGTGAAGAGTTGAAGCACTGCCTGCAAATGCTTGGCATCGCAATGAGCCATACGCTCGTATGCCAAAACCAACATGGAGTCGCCCGACAAGATAGCCGTGTTGGCATCCCATTTCTTGTGTACAGTCAACTTGCCACGACGCATATCGGCATTGTCCATCAAGTCGTCGTGCAGCAAAGTATAGTTATGATACGTCTCCAATGCGATGGCATTCATCAGAATCTTCTCAGGATTCTCTTGATAAAGATTGTACGCCATCAACATCAAGGTAGGGCGAATGCGCTTGCCACCCATGGATAAAACATATTGGATAGGTTCGTAGAGAGAACTTGGCTTGCGATCATAAGGCAAATGCTCCAAGAACTCATTGACCATGTCGAGGATTTCGTTAGCTGTTTTCATAACAAAATAATTAAGAAAAAATATTTAGACATTTAAGATTCAATTCGTTTGCATTCATCAACCTTTCGGCTACAATTGGAAGACTACCGGTACGGCTATCATCGTGCGACAAGGTTTGTCACGGTCGATGCCTGGTTTCCATTTAGGCATCATCTTCATCACTCTCAGAGCCTCCCTGTCCAAGAGAGGATCGACCGACTGGCTCACCTTCACATCGCACACCGTGCCATCCTTATTAATAATAAAGGAGCAGACCACCGTGCCTTGTATCTTGGCATTCTGGGCTGGTTTCGGATATTTGAGGTTCTTGGTAAGCCATTGCATGAAAGCTGACCAGCCACCAGGAAAGACTGGGATTTGCTGAACCACGGTGAAGTTGATAGGTGCCTCAGCCATCGCTGAAGGATTGGAGTTATCCACTGCAGTCTCTGGCACAGCCTCCTTGACTTTGGCTCCATCCACAGCTCCCTCGCCATCACCAATAACCAGTTCACTCGTCGTGGAGTTGATTTTTTGCGGAGCCTCCTCCACCTTGTCTGCCGCCTTGACTTCCTGTGTGATAGACTTGGACACCGGAGCTGCAGGGGCTTCCGCAGAAACCATATCCTTTTGCTCAGAAGGTGTTGACAGTTCCAAGTCTTGCGCCAAATCCTCCAAGCTCTCGGCATCTAAGTCAGGGTCGTAAGGATGACTTTTATATTGCAAGCCCACGAATATGAGGGAAAAGGAAAGGATGAGTCCTAGCAGGAAAAAGGTCACCCGCTTATCTTCCAAACTTGCGTTATTTGATTTTTTTATTTCCACTGTTTCATCTCCTGTTTTGTAGTTCTAGACTACAATATTTGAAGTATCAATTCGTTATTTTATGCGAAATCATTGCAAATTTACTTCTTATTCTTGAAAAAAGGTGTATCTTTGCAAAATAATTAGGGAATTTAAATGAAAAAAGTTGTTTTTTTCGCTCTATTGACGCTTTTTGCCGCCAAAACGCATGCGCAAGAGAGCCAAACTGGATATAATTTTCTCCGCTTGCCCGTCAGCGCACATGCTGCTGCGCTAGGTGGAGACAACATCACCTTGATAGAAGATGATGCGTCTCTCATTTGGCATAATCCAGCCCTTCTTGCTTCCGTCAGCGACAAAACCATCAACCTCAACTACATGAACTATATGTCGGGAGCCAACACCGCCTCTGCCTCCTTCAACCGAATCGTGAAGGAAAAGGCTTCGTGGGCTGTCTCCGCCCAGTATATGGACTATGGCAAAATGAAAGAGACAGATGAAAGCAACAATATCCTTGGTGAGTTCTCCGCCAAAGACATCACTGTGGCTGGCTATTTCTCTTATATGTTGAGCGACCGCCTCGTGGGTGGTATCACGGCGAAGTTCATCACCTCCTATATCGGCGATTACAATTCCATCGGCATGGGCGTGGATTTGGGTCTCAACTACTATGACCCAGACCGAGAGTGGTCTATCTCCGCAGTGGCAAAGAACCTCGGTGGGCAACTCAAGGCATACGATGAGAAATATGACAAGATGCCGATAGACGTGCAGGTGGGTGTCACCAAGAGATTCGTGCACACGCCTTTCCGTGTTTCCGCCACGATGGTCAATCTCAACAACTGGGACAAGAGTTTCATCAACCACGTTGTGCTGGGAGCCGACTTCATCATCACGGAGAGTTTTTGGATAGGTGGCGGATACAACTTCCGCAGAGCCGATGAGATGAAGATAGAAGACAGCAGCGATGGCAAGGGAAGCAGTCATGGAGCAGGCTTATCATTTGGAGGTGGTATCAACCTGGAGCGTTTCCATCTCAATGTCGCCTATGGCAAGTACCACGTAAGCAGTAGCAGCCTGCTCGTCAACCTCGCCTATTCACTGTAAGTGGCGTTGATGCACTTGTCACACAAAGATAAGATACACATTATTATATATACCAGAATCATTAATAGAGATATAGAAGATATGAAAAAGATAACAATAGCAATAGATGGTTACTCATCTTGTGGAAAGAGTACAATGGCAAAAGACCTTGCCAAGGAAGTGGGCTACATTTACGTTGATACTGGTGCGATGTACCGCAGCGTAACACTCTATGCCATTCGCCATCAACTCTTCAACGCAGATGGCAGCGTCAAGACCGAAGAATTGGAGAAGGAAATGCCGAACATCCAAATCTCCTTCAAGTTGAATGCTGAGACGGGCACTCCAGACTGCTATCTCAACGGAGAATATGTAGAGAAGGAAATCAGAAGTTTGGAAGTCTCCTCCCACGTCAGTCCGATTGCCGCCGTTGGTTTTGTGAGAAAAGCATTGGTAGAGCAACAACAGGCGATGGGCAAGGAGAAGGGAATCGTCATGGATGGCAGAGACATCGGCACCACCGTTTTCCCAGATGCCGAATTGAAGATCTTCGTCACCGCCTCCTCGCAAGTGAGAGCGCAGCGCCGCTATGACGAGTTGAACGCCAAGGGAATGTCTGCAGATTTCGATGCCATTCTCAAGAATGTGGAGGAGAGAGATTACATCGACACCCACAGAGAGGTTTCGCCTCTCAAACAGGCTGAGGATGCCATCGTGCTTGACAACAGCAATATGACGATAGCGGAACAAAAAGAATGGCTTCTCCATCAATTCCAGCTTGCCATTAACAAAGCATAACAATGTTATTGCAATCGACAAAGCCTAACGGCTATCTGTAAATTTCTGTTAAATCAAGGCATTTCAGCTATGAAAAGTATTCATTCATTGAAAACATGTTGGAGAATACTTCACTTTTTTCTAAATTTGCATAAAAATGACAAGGTAGTAATGATATAGATTATAAATTTTGAGTTAATTACTGTTTTTTGAAGGTGGTAGGTCTTCGTGAGAAGCCTTACCACCTGTTTTATTTTATAGGACTTTTTTTTATATAGGACTTTTAATCCCCCAAAGGCGCAAGCCCAATTATTAATTATTAATGATAAACTCCCTACATTCCTCCATCAACCATTTTGGCGTGCTGGTAGCTCCACAGATACCGACGGTATTGACACCATCAAACCAATCCATATTGATTTCCTCGGCACTCTCTATCTGATAGCTATTGGGATTGACGCTCTTACACTCCTTGAAAAGCACCTTGCCATTCGAACTTTTTCTTCCACTCACGAAGAGGATGACATCATGCTTGGAAGCAAAAGCGGCAATGTTAGGCATTCTGTTCGCCACCTGACGGCATATCGTATCAAAGCTCTTGAAGATGGCATCGCCCACGATATGTTCCTGACAATACTCGATGATGCGATGGAACTCATCCAGGCTCTTCGTGGTCTGGGAATAGAGATAGATGTCCTTGGTGAAGTCCAACTTGCCTTTCTCTCGCAGATGCTCCACATCCTCAAACTTCTCTACCACGATGGCATGGCTTTCGGTCTGTCCCACCAGTCCCAACACCTCGGCATGTCCCTTCTTGCCAAAGATGACGATCTGGGCATTCGGATTGTTGGCATACTGCTTCTTGATACGCTTCTGCAACTGCAAGACCACAGGACAGGTCGCATCAATGATCTCTATCTGATTTTTCTCTGCCAAAGCATAAGTCTCAGGTGGTTCTCCATGGGCACGGAGCAAGACCTTGACACCATGAAGCTGTTCCATCTCCTCATGATTGATGGTTGTAAGTCCAGCTGCATGAAGGCGCTCCACCTCCATGCCGTTATGCACAATATCACCCAGGCAATAGAGTTTGCTACCCTTTGCCAGTTCCTCCTCCGCCTTCTTGATGGCAGTGGTCACACCGAAGCAAAAACCACTGCCATTGTCTATCTCAATCTGCACGATAATTCAAATGATAAATGATATATAACTTAATTCTTGGTCAAAACACGGATCACGACTTTCGACTTGTCTGGGTCATTGGTGATCATGAGAACACGTGGGTTTTGATTACGCGACTTCTTCAATTCCGCAGCCACTGCCGTCACCTTCATCTTCGCCGTCTCACCAGGCTGGAGCTTACTCTTATTGAGTTGCACTTGCAAGCCCATGGTAAACACCTGCAAGCTTCGGATGTCCAGTTCCGACTTACCCTTGTTGGTGATGAGAATCTCGCCCTTCAATTTCTTCTTGCCATTGAAGTTGCCCAAGTCCAAGGTCTCCGTTGACATCTCGATCTTTGGCGCTCTCAACTTATCTGATGCTGTCAAGGCATCGAAGTCAGGCAACAAGACGGCAGAGACCACAATTTCCTTATCACCCGACACCTTGTCTCCAGGGCGCTCGCCCAGATACACCGATGTTTGGTTCAAACCGAAGTCACGCAATTTCTTGGAATCCAAGGTCAAGGTAACCACTGCAGAATGACGTGGTGCCAACTTGGATGGCGATACGACAGCCTTCAGATAAGTTGGCAAGTGCATCACCACTGGCTCCAAGGTCTCAGCGGTAGGATTGAAGATATGGATGCGCTGCACAGGACGGTCGCCACGATTGACATCATCAAACTCGACTTCCTGGGCATCCGCTTTCAGACTGCCCAACATGGTGGAATAATTACCAGAGAAGTCAGTCACCTGCTCCACTACCTTGCCTTGCATGGTCAACATAAAAGGCGACCCTGTGGCATTGCTATACAAGAGCAACTGCTTATTGAATGTACCCATCTGCTTGGCATCGTAGGTCATCTTGACCACAAATTCCTCGCCTGGGGCAATACTCCGGGTAGGATATTCCACGGTGGTGCAACCACAACTTTTCTTCACCTGTTCGATTAGCAAAGCCCGATTGCCATCGTTCTTCAACTTAAATTCAGATGTGACAGGATGCCAGAACACCACCTGTCCACAATCCACCACCTCATGCTGGGTGGTAATTTTCTGTGCCGATGCCGACAACGCCAATAGCGAAGACAACATCAATATATTAATTCGTTTCATCATATCAAATTTATAGTTATACTTATCAGAAATTTATTGTCACCAAGGACGTCTGCCCTAATTATTAATTCGTAATTGATACCCCCCTTCTCTTCCACAGAACTCAGGGCTATAGGTGCATTGAGCAGAGCAAGAGCCAGACTGATATTCACCTTGTCTATCCACGAAATACTCGATTTCTACCACATGCTTACCCTTAGATAAACGATCGAAATAGAAATTTGTTGCATCATCGTGTGGAGCGACATAGCAGCCCATTCCCCATTGATACCCACTCAACTGATTGACGGGTTCGAGACAAGCGGCACGACGATCGATGACCTTGACGAAGTCATAATCACGGTCTGCCACGATGGTCAAGACCACCTTCACCTTGTCACCTACTTGGGCTTTCGAGGTCACCTTGCGAGTCACCTTGATACCCGATTCGGCATTTGCTATCTCAGAGATAGGTTGCTTGAACTCGGCATAGACAGCTCCCCAACTGGTATAGTCCGACTTCTTGTCGATGGAGAGTTGGGTCGCCATTCCAGCTCTTTCCGTCTTGACATATCCGAGTGTCGTGGAATCCGTCGGCATTGGCAAGGTCTTGCCATCGAGCTTGAGGATGGCGTTGTCAGCCTGTCGGTTCCAATTTTTCTCATTGCCTTGCATAAAGGCATAGACTGCATCCACCACATTCACTGGGTTATCTTTCCACTCCTGGGTGCGCTTAGACATGAGGAGCCAACGCTGCATCTCCTCGATGGTCTGCTGTTTGCTGATAGCAGACGATGCTGATAAAGAAGCAGATATAGTCTGAGCATCCAAAGCCTGTAGAGCCTCGATGGCAGCCACCTCTGTCGGAATCTTATAGTTTCTCCAACTATAGTACGCCTTGCGAGTATCATAATATCTGCCCATATCCTCACGATAGACTGAATATTCCTCCATGCTCTTCAAGTAGTCGGCAGCCGTCTTGTAATCGTAGTTTAGGGCGAGTATCACAGCAGCCTTCGCCTTGCCATAGATGGTCAACGAACCGGTCATCTTCTTCAGTTTTCCGAGGAGATAATCCATGTCATTCAAAGCAGGAGCTTTGAGTTTCACACAAGTCCCATCCATTGCGACAATATAGAGATAATGCAAAGCCACCTCGCTTGGCGTAGCCTGATAAGCCTCGCCTTTCTTGCCATTGCGAGCGGCTTTCTGTGCAGCCTTTGCCTCATCCTCCTTCATCGTCTTCACCTCACGCGCCGTTTGCTGACGCAGATAGTCGATTGCCCCGGAAAGCATACTTGCGGTAGAGGATTGTCTGCCCACGATGGCATTGAGACGAACCATCATCTCTGCCACAGCCGAGGTCATATATCTACTGCCGCTCATGCCCTTCCACCAAGAGAAAGAGCCATCCTTGTTTTGGAGTTTTTTCAAGAGAGCGACATACTTGTTTACCTTAGTCAGCAAAGTATCAGAAGCCGAAGTCAAGCCCGAAGCATCGTCGATGTCCTTGGCATTCACGTTTGTGGTCTTCTGGATATGGCGACTGAGGGTGTTGGCATAGATAGCAGCCATCAAGGAGAGCGCATCCTCCTCGGTAGGATTGCTGATGGAAGGAAGTACCTTCAACATCAACCAACTAGGATTGTTGGTGTATTCCACCGTCACCTTGGTAAAGCGATCCTCCTTCACCTGCTTGCCATTCTTATCGAGGAAGAGACGGCTGAGGTCGAAGTCTTTCTTGCCAGCTTCATGGAGCGTGATAGGAAGCGTATTGACCACCAGTTCTTGATTGCTCAACACTGGCAGATAATGTTGCTCGCCATCACTATAGCCATTGCCCACGGCTACCACCTTATTGATATAGGTACCCTCTTGCAAACCTTCCACATCGAAATTCAAGGTAGCGGTGCCATTGGCATCCACATTATATTTCTGCGACTTCTGCCAAACCACTTTACCCGTCTCAGGGTCGATGATTTGCATACGAGCCTCGCCGTTCACCTTCTTGTCGGAGGTATTGAAGACCTTGGTGACGAGCACCGCCTTGTCGCCCTCACGGAGGAAGCGAGGCAAGTTAGGTTGTACCATGATGGTCTTCTTCACCACAGCCTCGTCCATCAAGAGTCCGTTGCGCATTTCCTTGTCATGCGCCAAACCGATGAACTTCCAAGTGGTGACACTCTCTGGGAGCGTGAACTTCAAGTGAACATTACCCTTGGCATCCGTCTCCACGGCAGGATTCCAGAAGGCAGTCTCATTGAGATTCTCACGCAACTGAACATTGTCCAATGACAGTTCCTTGTCGGCACCTTCATCGTCATTTTCATTCGAGGCAGCATCGTCTACTTGTGCATCACTCGCCACATTTTTGCTGTACGCCAGAGTCTCCACCGTCCGGTCTGCCATCGGAGCCGCAGCACCACCGCCACGTATTCTAACCGACTTGCTCTGTCTTTCCACTGTGACCTTGGCAAGGGCAACACATTCTTGCAAGACACCATTGCCATACCAGCCGATTCCTCCGAAGTACTGAGAATTGAATCGATCCACATCCAGTTCTTTCTCGTCATAGTATTTCGTTGGATAGTTCGCATCCATATAAATCTCCGAGAATCCCAGATTATCGGTCCAATAACAATTAGGATAAGTCTGATACAAACCGAGCGACAGATTCCATGTATGCTTGGCGATGGCATCGAGCGACTTGTCGTAGAGCACGCTCATCAGCTGTGCCTTGGCAGGCTTGCCGTCCGGTGTCGTGATATTCAATGTCCATTCCTCCTTTTGGCCCGGTGTCAATCGGTTGCGGAAACTCTTCCAAGCGATATTGAGTTTCTTCTCAGGCAAAGGTCGAGCGATGGTCATCTTGTTGGTATAGCATACGCCATTCTTCACAAAACTGTAGTTGATGACAACTCCCGAAGCAAACTCAGGCTTGTAGGTGAAAGGCAAGGTGACGATGCTGTCGCCGATTTCCCAAGCCCCCTTCTCCAACAACTTGTTGCCAGCAATGATGGAATACACGATGTGAACGCCATTCTCGGATGAACCCACCTGCACATAGACCGGTTTGCCATCACGTGGGAAGGTCTCGGCAGTCTGATAACTCCAGTGGATCGTGGTCTCAGCTGGTCGCTGATCGCTCATGCTGAAGAGCGTAAACTTCTGTTTCAAGGTATCTTGCTCGCAGATAGCCTCCAGGGTGTGAACACCCGAAGCCAAGCCCGACTTCATATCCACAGGAGCATTGGTGGCAGCCTGATTCCACTCCCCTTCGTCGATGCGATAGCGCACGTTGCCGCTGATCTCCATACCGCTGGCATTGCGATAAGAGAAGGTAACCTGCTTCAAACTATCCACCTCGATACGCTTTGGGATGTCCATACTCAAAGCCGTAGGACGAGTACCTAGCGGAAGACTCATCTCGCCCTCATGGCTCTCACCACTCAGGTCGGTAACCACAGCCTTCACATCGAAGCTGAAGAAACGAGCCTTGCGCATGAAGTCATTCATATAGGCGATGTCTCTGTCCTGGCGGTCGGATGGGAATGCCTCTAGAGGTATCTCCACATCGAAGGTACCATCCTCACGAGTCGTTCCCTCGCCCTTCATCACCTGGCTTGGCGAGGTACGGTCGCCCCACCACCAGAGTTGGTTGCGGCGAGTCACCGTATAGCTCACCTTAGCTCCCTGCACAGGCACACCAGCATAGGTCTTGGCAGCAGCTTTCACCACCACGGTGTCGCCCCAGGTATATTTTTGGTTCACCTTCGGGAAGGTAATCTCAAAGGTAGGTCGCTTGTATTCCTCCATACGGAAGTAGCGAGTAGCGCCACCGGCTTCACGGGTATGCACACTATAGGTGCCAGTCACTCCATCCTTCGGGAGTTCGAAGTCGGCGGAAGCCGTTCCATATTCATCCGTCGTCACCTTCTTTTCGGCTATCTGCTTCCAGTGGGTGTCACGAAGTACAAGCGTCAATGGCTCATTTGGCAATACATGGGTATCGAAGGCTTTCTCCACAAGACTGGAGATGGCAGAGACGTGAACGGTCTGTCCTGGGCGATAGATGGCTCTATCCGTAAAGAGCACCGTATGTTTCTCACTGTCCTTTCTCTCGTAATATCTGCCACGCGAGAGATAGGTCCATCTCGCAGGCGTATATTTGTCTTGGCTGGTAGAGATGAGGATGTCGCCATCCACATTCTTATAGCGAGCCTCTCCATTCTCATCGGTGGTCAGGCGGGCATGCACCTTGCGCTTGTCCTTGCCCTTCTTGGCATCATAACTTCTCTCGTAGAGCAAGATTTGGGCACCAGCGATAGGCTGACCGGTCGTTGCGCTCACCACCACATAGCGATGACTGTCGTCGGGCAACTGCTGTGACATCAGCGCCAAGTCACTTACATAGAAGAGAGCACGCTGAGGTTTGATGCTCACATTGTCGGAGGTCACTTCGAGCAGATAAGCACCCAGTGGCAGGTCGGCTATCTCGAAGGAATCTTTCACCTCCTCATAGTTGGGATGACCATAAAACGACTTGGTGAAATCCTTCTGATGGAAGGCATTCGTCTTCGATTTCAGCAGTTTATAGTCGTCGTCTTCATTCTCCACATTGTAGTCATTGTCGGCAGTGATGTTGATGCGAGAGAGCGTCAACTTCAAGGATTGCAAGTTGCGCACCTTCACCTTGAGCCATGCTTTTTGGCTAGGACGGATCACGGTAGGAAGTCCCTCGCAGACAAACATCGGTTCGGTGAGTCGCTTCTGAGCATTGCGCAGCACATTCATTCTCGACCAGCCGCCCCATCGATTCAAAGCATAGTTGATATAGTTGAGCTTGTCCAATGGCTTGGCATCGGCGGCACTTTCCATAAAGCGATAGTGCTCCACGGCGAGTTCGCCAGCCTCCGGAATATCTTGATAGACATGGATGAGCGAGTCGATGGTGTTGAGATACTTCGACTTTCTCACCTCCCTCACGTCTGCCATGCGGTCTTTCTGGGTCATTTCAAAGGCACAGAGGCAGGCAGCTCCTCGATTGCCCACCTTATTATAATAGGCGTACATCAGTTGATAAGCTTCCTGGGTGTCAGCCTCGAAACCGATCACGTGTAACATATCGTTGCCAAAAGTAGCTCCATCCATGCCCTTCAAGGTCAACGGCGTATATTCCGTGGAGAGATGGCTAGCCAAGAGTTCGGGATGAGCCAAGGCCTTGCGGAAACATTCGGTCGCTTTGCTCCTATATTCCGAATCAGCTTCCACTTCATTTTCTCCCCATTCTATGGGTTGTGCGCGGTCAACCACGACATCCTCTTCACCAGTACGCAACATTTTTCCCAATGCCGCATACCACACCGCCTGCAGCACGGGGTCTTGGGCTTGCGCTGCCTTCACCTCCATCCTCTTGATGGCAGGAGCCAAGGAGTCGGGCGAGATGGCATACCACAAGCTGGCACGGTTCATCTCCGCCGCCAAGAGCTGACCATAGTCTTTCGCCAAGGTCGCCTTGTCGATGATTTTCTTCATCACGGCGATCTCGCTCTTCGGCAAGTCCTTGTCCCGCATCTCGCCGGCTTGCTTCCATAAGTTGCTATAAGTTTGCGCACTTGTTTGCGCCATCACCAACAAGGATATAAGGAGTGTCAAAATGTTTCTTTTCATACGCCAAGTGTATTTTATGTTAATAGTTCCGTGACAAACATCAAACTTTGTATGCAAAAATACAAAAAAATATCTGTTATCAAACCTAATAACAAAAACTTTTTGCTATCTTTGCATCAAAATTATACAAATAACCTAAATTAAACATTAAGATTATCCATAATCAACAAATAATCAAAGACAATGGCAGAAAAAAAGTATGGTCATTTTGATGACGCAAATCGCGAGTACGTGATTACCGACCCTAAGACCCCTTGGCCTTGGATCAACTATTTGGGTAATGAGGATTTCTTCTCATTGATCTCCAACACAGCAGGTGGCTACTCCTTCTACAAGGATGCCAAGTTCCGTCGCATCACACGCTATCGTTACAATGGCGTGCCTATGGACAACGGCGGTCGTTACTTCTACATCAAGGATGGTGACACCGTCTGGAACCCTGGTTGGAAACCTTGCAAGACTCCACTCGACTCCTACGAGTGCCGCCATGGCATGAACTACACACGCATCACCGGTAGCAAGAACGGCGTGGAGGCAAGCGTGCTCTTCTTCGTTCCTCTCCACACTTGGGCTGAGGTGCAGAAGATGACTCTCAAGAACAACTCTTCCGAGACCAAGACCCTCAAGGTATTCTCTCTCGCTGAGTGGTGTCTCTGGAATGCAGCCACCGACATGGAGAACTTCCAGCGCAACTTCTCTACGGGCGAAGTGGAAATCGAGGGCAGCACCATCTACCACAAGACCGAGTATCGTGAGCGGCGCAACCACTATGCTTTCTATACTGTCAACACCGAGATACAGGGCTACGACACCGATCGTGAGACTTTCGTGGGTCTCTACAATGAGTTCTCAGAACCTGAGGCTGTGATGGAAGGCAAACCTCGCAATAGTTTTGCTCACGGATGGAGCCCTATCGCCTCCCACTACATCGAGGTGACCTTGAAGCCAGGCGAGAGCCGCGACCTCATCTTCCTCTTGGGATATGTGGAGAACGAGCAAGACAAGAAGTTCGTTGCCAAGAAGGTAATCAACAAGGAGAAGGCTCACGAGTTGATCGCTAAGTTTGACACCACAGAGAAGGTGGACGCAGCCTTCGCCGAACTCAACAAGTACTGGGACAACCTTCTTAATATCTTCACCGTGAAGAGCGGCAACGACAAGCTCGACCGCATGGTCAACATCTGGAATCAGTATCAGTGCATGATCACCTTCTGTATGTCTCGCTCAGCCAGCTTCTTCGAGAGCGGTATCGGACGTGGCATGGGATTCCGTGACTCCAACCAAGACCTCGTGGGCTTCGTACATCAGATACCAGAGCGTGCTCGCCAGCGCATCATCGACATCGCCAGCACCCAGTTCCCTGACGGCGGATGCTATCACCAGTACCAGCCTCTCACCAAACGTGGCAACAACGACATCGGTGGCGGTTTCAACGACGACCCTTGCTGGCTCATCTTCGGTACCGTGGCTTATATCAAGGAGACAGGCGACTTCTCCATCCTCAATGAGCAGGTACCTTTCGACAACCAGCCTGGTAGCGAGGTAAGTCTCTTCGAGCACTTGAAGATTTCGATGAACCACGTCATCAACAACCTCGGTCCTCACAAGTTGCCTCTCATCGGAAGAGCCGACTGGAACGACTGTCTCAACCTCAACTGCTTCTCTTGGGACCCTAACGAGAGTTTCCAAACCACAGAAAACAAGGGCGAAGGCTCCAAGGCAGAGAGTTTGATGATAGCAGGCTTGTTTGTCGTAACAGGCAAGGACTACGTGGCATTGTGCCGCCAGCTCGCCAAGGAGGCAGCCAACGACCAGCAGGGCAGCATCGCTGGCATGGCAGAGGCAGATTACCTTGCCGAGGCTGAGCGCATGCAGAAGGCTGTCGATGAGATGAACGAGGCTGTGAAGCAGCATGGATGGGATGGCGAATGGTTCCTCCGTGCCTACGACTTCTTCGGCAACAAGATCGGTAGCGACGAGAACGAAGAAGGCAAGATCTTCATCGAGAGCCAGGGATGGTGTACGATGGCTGGCATCGGCTTGGAGGATGGTCTCTGTGCCAAGGCCTTGGACAGTGCCAAGGAGCGACTGGAGTGCGAGCACGGTATGGTGCTCAACAATCCAGCCTACACCACTTATCATGTAGAGATGGGCGAGATTTCTTCTTACCCAGAGGGTTACAAGGAGAACGCCGGTATCTTCTGCCACAACAATCCTTGGGTGATCATCGGCGAGACGGTTGCCGGACGTGGCAATGACGCTTGGAAGCACTACACCAAGATTCTGCCAAGCTACGTGGAGGAGAAATACCAGACCTTGCACAAGGTGGAGCCATACGTCAACTGTCAGATGGTAGCAGGTAAGGATGCCGCCAAACCTGGCGAGGGCAAGAACTCTTGGCTCACGGGTACTGCGGCTTGGATGTGGTACACGGTATCAGAGTTTATCCTTGGTATTAAGCCAGACTATGAGGGTTTGAACATCGACCCTTGCTTGCCAAGCACAGCCAAGGAGTATGAGGTAACCCGCAAGTTCCGTGGTGGTGAGTATCACATCATCGTGAAGAATCCTGAGGGCAAGGAGAAAGGTGTGAAGCAGATTACTGTAGATGGCAAGGCTATCGAAGGCACTGTGATTCCTTGCGCAGACGGTAAGCACGAGGTAGTGGTGGAAATGTAAATAATTTGCAATACTACAAAAAATAAGCCCTAGCTACGTAACAAATTGCTACTTAGCTAGGGCTTTTTTATATACTTTCCACCACAAAGTGGTTATCGGAGTCTTATCGATTGGCTGTCTGCCACTGATAGGTCTCGGCGCAATGGAGGTCGGCACTTTGGTCGGCTATCATCAACTTGAAGTCGCCTTCCTCCAGCACCCACTTGCCATCATAGCCCACGAAGGCGAGGTCGTCTGCCTTCAAGTCGAAGGTGACGGTCTTGGTCTCGCCTGGCTGCAACTCCACCTTGTCGAAGGCACGGAGGCGGCGACCATCAGGGGTCATGCTGGCGATCAAGTCGCTGCTGAAGAGGAGCACGCTCTCCTTGCCTGCCACCTTGCCGATGTTCTTGACATCCACAGACACACGGATGACATCGCCATGACGGAAGGCTTTCTGAGCCACCTTCAGGTTGCTATACTGATAGGTGGTATAACTCAAACCCTGACCGAAGCCCCACTGCTGGGTAATCTTGGCATTGTAGTCGTAGGCACCTTCCATCGTACCCACCTCCTCGCTCTTCTTGAAGTCGTAGTTGGCGAGCGAGTTGATTTCCTTAGGATAAGTATATGGCATCTTGCCGCTGAAGTTCTGCTTGCCTGCCATCAACTGTGCCAAGGCATCGCCACCATAGTTGCCTGGCAAGAAGATGTCAATCACAGCCTTTGCCAATGGTTCGATGTCGGCGATGAGACGAGGACGACCCTCATTCAAGACCAAGATGATAGGCTTGCCCGTCTTGGCGAGTGCCTTGACGAGATTGCGTTGGTTCTCAGAGAGCCAAAGGTCGGTCAAGTTGCCTGGAGTCTCGGTGTATGAGTTCTCACCGATGCAAGCCACGATGACGTCCGCATCCTTTGCCGCAGCCACCGCCGCCTCGATATTCGGTTCATTCTCCTCCCAGTACTTGCCCTTCTCATTGTAGGTAACACCCTGATTGAGAATGATGTTCTCCTTGCCATACTCTTGGCAGAAAGCCTCGTAGATGGTATTGTACTTGCCAGCAAACTCATCGGCACGATGACCCTGCCAAGTATAGCTCCATCCACCATCCAAGCAGCGCATCTGATTGGCGTTAGGACCGGTCAAGAGTATCTTCTTACCCTGCTGCAATGGCAAGATACGGTCCTCATTTTTCAAGAGCACCATACTCTCGGTTGCTCCATCCAAGGCTATCTGGGCGAACTCCTCGCCACCAAACTTAGGATAGTCTTTCAACTTCTGTGTAGGATGCTCGAAGAGACCCAAGCGATATTTCATGCGGAGCACTCGGCGACAAGCATCGTCGATACGGCTCATAGAAATCTTGCCTTCCTTCACCAGTTGGATAAGATAGCCACAGGCATCACAAGAGTAAGGTTCCATGATCATGTCGATGCCGGCATTGATGGCGATGCGAAGGGCATCCTTCTTGTCCTTTGCCACCATCTCACGAGTATAGAGATTGTTGATGTCAGCCCAGTCGGTAATCAAGACACCATCCCATCCGGTCTCCTCCTTGAGCCACCCCGTGAGGATGTCCTTGTTGGCGTGCATCGGCATACCATTGACGGAGGCGGAGTTGACCATCACAGTCAGGGCACCTGCCTGAATACCAGCCAAGAATGGAGCGAAGTGCTTCTCGCGCAAGTCGGCTGGCGAGATGTAGGCTGGCGTACGGTCCTTGCCAGTCCAAGGCACACCATAGCCCATGAAGTGCTTCATGGAAGTGGCGATGTGGTGCTGGTCGATGTGGTTAGGATCCTCACCCTGGAAGCCCAAGACCATCGCCTTGCCCATTTCGGCACTGAGGTAGCAATCCTCACCAAAGTTCTCCCAAATACGAGGCCAACGAGCATCACGGCCTAAATCGACGGTAGGACTGTAAGTCCAAGGCACACTCACGGCACGAGTCTCATAAGCGGTAGCCTCAGCCGAGCGGCGAGCCACCTCACGATTGAAAGTGGCAGCCACATTGATGTTCTGAGGGAAGAGCGTTCCGCCCTGTGTATAGGTAGAGCCATGGTTCTGGTCGAGACCGAAGACGCAAGGGATGCCAATGCGCTTCATCGAGATCTTCTGTATCTGCTGCAAGTACTTCTCCCACTGCTTTGCCGTCGGCGCACAGGTGTTGGGCGCATTGAGGATAGAACCCACCTTGTAACGAGAGAGGATGGAATCGGTCTTCTTCTCGTCGATGTAGAACACGCCGTTCTTGTCGTTGGCACCGAAGAGGTCGGTCACCAGCTCCATCATCTGTCCCACTTTCTCCTCCAAGGTCAACTTCTGGAGCGTCTGCTCCACCTGAGCCTCCACCTTGGCGTCGCTCTTGATCACAGGAACGTTGGCACTGGCTCCAAGAGCCAATGCCAGCATGGAAATAGATACGAGTATTTTCTTCATAAGTTTAATTAGGTTTTATTGAATTTCACTTGTTTTCTAATTGCCGAGTGCAACTTACCTTTTGCAAAGGTAACACGATTTTGCGAAAGTACAAAGGAAAAAAGGAAAAAAAGCGTAAAAGGCAGCCTTAAATATCCCACTTATCAAGAATTTGTTGTACTTTTGCATCACAAAAAATACTACAATGAAGAAACTTTTATATATGGTGGCAGCCGTCATTGCCACGACTTTCATCACGACAACGACCAGTTGCAAGTTCGCTCCCGACCAAAACGATGGCGACACGGTAGCGGCTAGCGAGTTCTATCCAGAGGACACCGCCGCCCTCCACGCCAAGAAGGTGGCGAAGACCGCGGCTCAGAAAGCCATCGTGGATAGCGTGGGCATGTACTACATCGGAAGTGGTTCGACCAAGGACCACCTCCAACTCCTCTCCTACCCTTCTCGCCGTGACACCTTGATATATGGCAAAACTCGCCACGTCAAGGTGAAGGGATGCGCCGACATCGACCACGTGGTTCGTGTCCAGTTCTATCTCCTCAACGGAAAGGACTCACTCGTGAAATACGTGGAGGAAGTAACCACTTCTACAACCAACAACTAACAAAAGCTATTATATGGAAATCATCATTGGAATTATCGTCGGACTGATTATCGGTTTCGTCGTCGGAAAGTTATTGACAGCGAAGGGTGCTAGCGAAGAGAAAGCTCAGTTGCTCGCCAACTATCAAGTGAAAGTTTCGGAAAATGAGCAGTTGCAGAAACAGATGGAGCAAGTTCGGCTGCAAGCTGAGAGCGAGAAGCAAGCTCTCAAAGACAACCAAGAAATCATCCTCATGAACGAGCGAAGCCATCATGCAGCAGAGATGCAAAACCTCAAGGAACAGATGGCAAGCGAGCGTCAATACGCCGCTCAGATGAGACAAGAGAACGACCGTCAATGGGCGGAGAAGATGGAGGCTTTGCGACAAGAGATGCAGCGAATGACTGCCGAGCAGCAGAAGGCTGCCGCTGAGCAACTCGCTGCCAAGCAGTCTGCGCTCCAAGAGAACAACCGCCTGCAGATGGACGAGCTTCTGAAACCTATCAAGGAGCAATTCGCCGACTTCAAGAAATCGGTGGAAGACAGCAAGACCCAAAACGAAGTAAACAAGAAGGAACTGCAAAGCACTTTCGAGGCTACGATGAAGCTCTTCCAGCAGGAACAGCAACAAGCCGTCACCTCCCTCAAGGAGCAAACCTCGAAGATTGGTTCCGATGCCGCCAACCTGACCAAGGCGCTCAAGGGCGACAGCAAGTTGCAGGGCGACTGGGGAGAGATGGTCTTGGAGACGATTCTCGAAAACAGTGGTTTGCGCAAGGATGAGGAGTTCTTCATCCAAGAGAACACCAAGGATGAGAATGGCAAGAACTTCCGTCCGGATGTCATCGTCCGATTCCCTGAGGGCAGAAGCGTGGTGATCGACTCCAAGGTTTCCCTCACGGCTTACACCGATGCCTTGGCAGCTGACAATGATGCCGACCGAGACAGACTGATGAAAGCACACGCCCTGAGCGTTCGCAAGCACATCGACGAACTGGCAGAGAAAGACTACAGCAAGTTGGTGGATGATGCCATCGGTTTTGTACTGATGTTCATCCCCAACGAGACCAGTTACATCGCCGCCATGAAGCAACAGCCGGAGTTGAGTCGCTATGCTTATCAGAAGAAGATCATCATCATCTCGCCTAGCAACTTGCTGATGGCTCTCCAACTCGCCTACAACCTCTGGCAATACGACCGCCAGAACAAGAATGTGGAAAAGATCGTGAAGACCGCCGCCGACCTCTACGACAAGGTAGCAGGCTTCGAGGATACCTTCACCAGCATCGGCGATGTCCTCTCTCGCCTCTCCACCACCTACGACAAGGCGAAGAAGCAACTCTACGAGGGTTCGGGCAACGTGATGAGAAGAGTGGAAAGCCTGAAGTCGCTCGGCGTGACACCGAAGAAACAAATCAAGTCTTTGGAAGAGTAAAGTTCATTTCCAAAGAAGGAAGGAAGTCCCAAAAAAGAAGTGGGGAAGTCCAAAGGAAAAAAGAGGGGACGCCTTAGTCGTCTATTACGACTAGCGTCGGTCGTCTATAGTGACAAAGGCTTGTCGTCTATTACGACCAAAGATTAGTAACCCGGATTCTGCTGGAGATTCTTGTTCAAGTCCCTGCACTTCTGAGGTATCGGGAAGACGGTGGTGTAGCCGGAAGACTCACCATCGAGAGGGGCACGGAGGTCGTAGGCTTCTGTAAACTTGCCGAAGCGGATGAGGTCTTGGCGACGACAGCCTTCCCAAACGAGTTCCAATAATCGTTCTTCCAGAATATTGTCGAGCGTAGCTGGACGAGAAGGCATCCCCACACGAGCACGAACGGCATTGAGTTCCGCACTGCCATCCTCACCGTTGCGAACCTTCGCCTCCGCCTTCATCAAGAGCGCATCTGCATAACGGAAGAGAACGATGTCATTGCTCTGCAGTTTGCCATCCATATAGGAAGTACGATCCACCTCATACTTTCCCATTCTCGCTCCCGCCGTCTTGATGTAAGGACTGTTGGTGAGATTCTGCATCACCTCGAAAGGCTGATATTCCAATGGCTTGCCATTGTCCATCTTCAGTTCCTTGCCATCTACCTTCACCACACCAGCCACGAAGTTCACCTTGCATCGGGCATCCTCGTCTGCCTCGCCATAATGATTAGCCTTCATCGTAGAAATCGTGGCGCAAGTACCATTCTCACTACCCCATCCCAAGGCTCCACCATGGGTGTAGTGATAAGAGCGGAAGAGATAATGGAACTGGTTGGTATAGATGTTCTTATCCATCGGAATAGTAAAGATATTCTCCTTCGAGGTCTCATTATGGGTGGAGAAGTTGAAGGCATAATCATCCTCTAGGGCATAGCCCTCCTTGGCGAGTTGGTTGCAATAGTAGATGCAAGTCTCCCAAGCATTCTTCTTCAAGAAGCCATTGGAGAGAGAGTTCTTTCCTGTATCTCCATTCACAAGCGTATTTCCATCCCCAGCAGGCACATCAAACATGATGTCCTTTCCGCTAGGTCGATGGGCATAGCCATTCGTCCAGTCATCATACGTATAAATCTCAGCATTGAGTGCCAACTTCGCCAAGAGGAAATTGACGACCGGCTGCGTGATGCGGCCATAGTAATTACCCTCCTTGTTGCTGTGCTCGTCAGGGAGATAAGGCAACACTTGCTGCAACTCATTGAAGACAAAGCGGAAGACCTCACTTCGACTCGACTGAGTCGGGAGATTGCCGATAGTGTTTTGAGAGCCGTTCTGCTTGCCTGCATCCGTTTCATCATCCGTTATAGCATAACGTGTTTCGATTTCCGACAAGACCAATGGAACCCTGCCAAACATATCCATTGCCTCATCATACATCAAGGCTCTCACAGCCCTCACCTCTGCTAGATAAGCATTTCGCTGCTCATCGGTCAAGATAGGCGACTGCATCTCGGAAGAAGACTTCGAATGGATGATGTCGATAGAGTTGTTGCAAAGCACGATGACCTTGTAGAGGTACTTCCATGTATCATAGAGCGGTTCGTCATCCGCCGTCCACCTATGTTGGTACATGGCATTCCACAATCCACCATCATACCAGTCACCACCACGTATTGGGATGATAGCCTCATCGGTAGTCAAGGTATTATAGTCATAGATGCCACGGCAAGTGCCTTGGATGCCCTCGCCCTCATTGGCTCCACCTATATAATTATAGAGTGATGCCACAGCATTGACATAGATATCAGAGGGCGTACCGTATATCTTGTCAGCATCCAACTGATCCTTCGGATGCTCGTCCAAACAAGATGAAAAGGACAATGACATCAACAAGCCTACAGCCCATGAACAAGCCGCCAACGCTCTCGCCTTCACCATACTACTCTTCATTGAACCACTTCTATTATTATCTCGTTTCATCATATCAAGTCTCATATAAAAACATTTGAATTCTTCCCTTAAAACTGCACACTCAGTCCTATCGAATACGTGCGATATAGTGGATAGGTTCGCTTGTCATCGATACCCATCGTGCTATTGACCACATAACTGTTGATCATAGGTGTCAACCCACTATAGCTAGTAATGGTGGCGAGATTGTTGACACTCGCCGACACACGAAGCGACTGGACGACACCTTTCTTGATAGGAATATCATAACCGATGGTGAGATACTCAAAGTTGAGGTAGTCGCCCTTCTCCAACCAATAGTCTGACACATTCTGATCGACGATATTCTTCTCAGGTGCCCCCTTCAAGACATTGTAGTCTGGGAAACTCGACATATTGGTATAAGCCAGTCCAGTGCCATTGAATATCTTATGACCGAAAGCACCATTCATCTGGAGCGAGAGATACCAATCCCGATAACGGAAACTGATATTGGAGCCCAGCGTCACCTTTGGCGTAGCCTGACCAGCGATATATCTGTCACCGCCATCGCTCAAATCGACCGTTCCATCTTGGTCCAAGTCTTCGATGTCATAGCGATAATGCCCATTGCCATCCGGCACGATACCCTTGCAATGAGGCAGATAGAACACACCCAAAGGCTGCCCCACGATCTGATAGACGATATTGTTGTAACCACCATGCTGACCAGCACCCGACAAACTGCCCATTGCCGTCACCTTAGCCGCCGACATCTGCATACCATCATACTCGCCACTCAGCGAGAGCAACTTGTTTTTCTGCCAAGCCAAGTTCATATTGATGTTGAGTTCCATGTCCTTCTTCGCTATCGGCGTGACGGAGAATCCGATCTCAAGACCTTGGTTGGACATCGAACCGATGTTGGCAAGCAACTTATCGTAAGCAAACGGCGGCACTGGCACATCGTAGGCATAGAGCATATCCGTGGTCTTCGAATAGTAATACTCAGCAGTGAGCACCAGTCGATTGTTCCACAAGCCGAGGTCGCCACCGATGTTCCAAGTGGAACGAGTCTCCCACTTCAGGTCAGGATTATTATTGCGTATCATGCCCATCGTCACGGTAGGCGAACTATTCACCGACACGATGCCATTCTGTCTGACGAGGTTCATCGTGGTATAAGAAGAGATACCGCCGAGATTGCCCGAACGGCCATACCCCGTGCGAAGTTTCAGCATGGAGACATTTCGGCAAGCCATGAGCCACGCCTCCTTCTTCATGTCCCAAGAGGCAGAGATGGATGGGAAGAAACCCCAAGTATGGTCATCGCCCACCATCGACGAACCATCGCCACGCATGGAGAGCGAGAGCGAATATTTGTTCATCAACGTATAGTCGATGTTGCCCATCACGGAAGCCAAAGCTGGGTCCTCATAGTTGCTGTCCGTTCCACCGAATGGTCGGGAGGCAGCAGCACCGATATTATGATAGTTCATGTCATTGTTGGTGATACCCTTGGCAGAAGTCCAAAATCCACTTCGGATGTTCTTCTGATACTCGGCACCCACCATCGCCTTCAAGCCATGGATGCCCCAACTGCGCTGATAGTTCAGCGAGATATTGCCAAGCCAGTCCTCACTCTTGAACTCCCCTCGATAGAGATTGCCCTGCGCCCACACCCAGGTAGGACAGAACTGGTTGTTCTCGTTTGAAGAATAGGAGTAGGAACCGAAGGCTGACACGTTCAAGCTTTCAGAGAATGCCCCCGAAGCCTGTTGCTCTCGCTGTCGATTCAAGATGTCATACGTCACCTTCAAGTGGGCATTGAAGTTCATGTTCTTCGTATCATTGCGCTCATAGAGCAAAGCCCCAGGAGGATTCACCTGCGAGGCAGCCCCATTCTTCACCCAACTGCCATTCTCCTGCTCATAAGGATAAGTTGGATTCATAGCATCGGCAGAATAGAAAAGCATCTGCGAGTCGAAGATGTCATTGTTCTTATAAGAAGAGCCGAAGACACCGAAGTCACCCGTCAGACGATTATGGAACGCCTTCTGCGAGACATCTATCTTCGCCACCAAGTTGCGATAGCCCTTGGTACGGATGATGGTATTGTGATCGATATATCCGAAGGAAGCACGATAGTTGTTCTGAGGATTGCCGCCACTGAAGGCAAGATAATGATTCTGGATATTGCCAGTTCGGGTCATCGCCTTATGGAAATCGGTATCGTACCCCTTGTCGTTATACTCCAACCCATACTTTTGGGCAGCAGCCACATATTCGGCGGCATTCAGCATCTCCATACTCTTGTACATCGCCTCGATGCCATAGTTGCCCTCGTAGGAGATTTGGAATCCCTTGCCCGTACCCTTCTTGGTGGTCACCTGGATGACACCCGATGCACCACGAGAACCATAGAGGGCGGTCTCGGAGGCATTCTTCAGCACCGTGAAACTCTCGATGTCGGCAGGATAGATGGTGGCAAGGGTAGCCACATCGGAGGTGACGCCATCGATGATGACCAGTGGGTCGTTGCCACCCATGATGGAGGTGGTACCACGCACTCGCACACTGTTGAGCATGGCGATGCGGTCGAGACCATTGGTCGTCACGTTGACACCTGCCGTCTTGCCATTCAAGGCATCCAAGGCGTTGTTGACCACACCTTTCTTCAACAGTTCCGGTTCCACGATGCTCATCGACCTGGAGAGACCTAAGGTATCCAAGTCGGAAAGTCGCAACTTCCGATGCTGCGCATAGGAATGTAACGGAAGAACGAGCAACATCAGAGTAGATGCCGCCGAACTCAAAAGGATATTCTTCGAATGTTGCATGATTACTGCCATCATTTACTGTTTTAGGTTGTTACTCTTCTTTTGATGGTTGCAAAAATATAAAAAAAGGTGGAAACTGAGAGATTTCTTAAAGAAAAGTACCACTATTTAACAATTTCGGACCTCAGATTTTGCTAAGTCGCAAATTTGTTGTAACTTTGCACCTTGGTTGGCAGAGTGCCAACTAAGGGGTGCTACCGCCTTTTGCGGATGCTGAGAACATACCCATCGAACCTAGACCAGGTAATGCTGGTTAGGAACAATACGGCTATTCCCCCTTATATTGATTGTAATTAGGTAATTTAAAATGAAAAGATTTAGCGGAATCGCACTGAGCGTGGCTGCTTGCTCATTGGCAAGTCAGGCTGCCTTGGCTCAAACCAAGCTCGACACCACCAAGGTGCAGAATCTTAATGAAGTAGTAGTAAAGGCTGTACGTGCCAGTAAGGATGCGCCTTACGCCGTAGCCAACATCAAGAAAGCTGAACTCCAGCAATTCTCTCGCACGGGTCAGGAACTTCCTTTCCTCCTTTCTCGTACTCCTGGCATCTTGGCTTGGGGTGAGAACGGTCTCGGTACTGGTACCTCCTACATGCGTATTCGTGGTGCGGCAGGCAGTCGCATCAATGTCACACTCGATGGTGTGGCACTCAACTCCCCTGAGGATCAAACTGTATTCTGGGCTAACATGAACAGCTATGCTGCTCTCTTGGGTAGCGTACAGGTACAGCGTGGTGTCGGTTCTTCTACCAATGGTGATGGTGCCTTCGGTGGTAGCATCTCTATGGCAACAGCCGCCCCTTCCCTCATCCCTACCGCAGAACTCACCGGTTCATACGGTTCTTACAATACTTATAATACAGGCTTGAGCTTCTCTACCGGTTTGATGGGCAAGCACCTCATCTTTGATGGCGCTTACCACGAGACAGCTACCGATGGCTATATCGACGGCACATCTGGTCGTTCTGGTTCCTACTATGGCGGTTTGACTTGGCTTGCCGACAACTTCAAGATCAGCTACAAGAACATCGGCAACTTCGAGAAGACGGGCCAAGCTTGGAGCGGTGTGCTCGGCAGCGACTACGATACCAACTTCACCCTGTTGGACGACGGCATCCGCACTTACAAGGATATGTACGAGGCAGGTCTCGGCAAGTTCAATATCTTGACCGCAGGCTTGACAAGAAATGGCAAGGGCGACTATACCGTAACACCTTATACGATGCGTGATGGTCGTCGTTGGGGTAAGACCACTGATAACTTCTATCAGAACCACAACATCCTCTCCGCTACTTGGACACCTGGCAGTCACTGGAGCCACAACATCGCCCTCCACTACACCTACGGATATGGTTACTACAAGGAGTTCAAGAACAACAGCAAGTTCTCTAAGTTCGGTCTCACCTACTATGATGCAGACGGCAAATTCGTTAAGAGATCAGACTTCGTTCGCAAGAAGGGATTGACCCAGCACACCTACGGCATTGTATATAACACTAACTACAAGGATGAGCACTGGGATGTGATCGGCGGCTTGAACCTCCAACAGTTCCGTGGCAACCACTGGGGTTACCTCACCTACATCGCCAACCAAGGTGCAGAGCAGAAGTTCTTGGGCAAGAACGGCGAGTACAAGTACTACGATTCCGATGCCCACAAGTACGACTACAGTGCCTTCATCAAGGCATCTTATCGTTTCGCCGACTACTGGAATGTCTTCGCCGACTTGCAGTATCGCCGTGTGGAGTATAAGACCGATGGTATCAACGACCGTTTCGTAGAGCAAACAGATGGCACATACAAGAACCAGGAGTTGAACATCAACGAGAAGTACAACTTCTTCAATCCTAAGGCAGGTATCAGCTACACCAAGGATGGTCACAAGGCATACGCTTCTGTAGCTTACAGCAACCGTGAGCCTGAGCGCAACAACTTCACCGACAACTACAACTATCCTTTCCCTAAACAGGAGAAGTTGCTTGATGTAGAGTTCGGTTATCAGTACCAGGGTAGCAACTGGCATGCAGGTGCCAATTTCTACTACATGGGCTACGACAACCAGTTGGTTCAGACAGGTCAGGAAAGTGAGATTGGTGAGGCTTTGACCACCAATGTGAAGGACTCTTATCGTATGGGTATGGAGTTGTCAGCTGGTTGGGCACCATTGTCATGGTTGTCTTTCGAGGGCAATGCCGCATTGAGCAAGAACAAGATCAAGGACTTCGATGAGTATGTAGAAGACTGGGGCAGCAATACAGGTACTCGTGTCAACCACTACGACAACTCTACCTTGTCATTCTCTCCATCAGCCATCTTGAATGGTTTCGTTGACTTCCACTACGCTGGTTTCTCAGCTACATGGCATACCAACTTCGTCAGCAGCCAATACCTGGACAACTCAGAGAGCAAGGATCGTTCACTTCCATGCTACTCTCAGAGCGACCTCAGCCTCAACTACACCAGTGCTGTGAAGAAGGCTTTGGGCATCAAGCAAGTAACACTTGGCTTGGACTTCAACAATTTCTTCAACCGTCACTATGCACCTAGCGGCTTCGTATGGTACAATGCTATCAACGAGGGAGGTGGCTACACCAACGACCATCGCTTGACAGCCCTCAGCTATATTCCGATGGCAGGCTTCACTTGCATGGCTCACTTGACATTGAAGTTCTAGGAATCTCTAGAGAACAGATAAAATCTCAAACAATATGATGGATTTCATCACATCACATGGTTTAGATATCTTCACCACGGTACTCGGACTGGTTTATATCCTGTTGGAGTACCGTGCCAGCATTTGGCTTTGGGTGGTCGGTATCATCATGCCTGCGCTTGACGTATGGCTTTATTGGAGCCATGGACTCTATGGCGATGCAGGTATGGCAGTGTATTACACACTTGCCGCCATCTATGGCTATGCCGTATGGAAATGGGGCAAGAAGCACAAGAGTGCTGCAAAAGCAACGAATGCTGCAGATAACGAAGCGAAGGAACTTCCGATTACTTATATGAAGAAGAGCCTCTACCTCCCTACCCTGGTATGCTTCCTACTAGCTTGGGCTGCCACCTATTATATATTGGTGACCTTCACCAATTCCACGGTGCCCCTGCAAGATAGCTTCACCAATGCGTTGAGCTTCGTAGGCTTGTGGGCGTTGGCACGCAAATACATCGAGCAATGGTTTTTCTGGATTATCGTCGATGCCGTTTGCTGCTACCTCTACGTGGTGAAAGGAATTCCTTTCAAGGCACTGCTCTACGGTCTCTACGTGGTCATCGCCATCGCAGGATATAGGAAATGGAAGGGAATGATGGAAGTGAAGAACGAAGAGTGAAGAGTGAAGAATTCTATAGAAAAAATAAAAGGAAGTCGGGCTGATTGATGCAGCTAGACTTCCTTTTTTATTACGAATGAGCCTATTTTTACTTACTTTTCTTTCACTGATTTTTTATGCTTTCAACTTAAATGAATTCTCAATACTCATGATTTCATCGCTAAACTCATGGTCTATACTTAAGCGCTCTTCCACTTTTGAACAACTGTGGATAACTGTGCTATGATCTCGATTACCAACGAGTTTGCCGATTCTGGAAGCTGGCATCTTGGTATATTTCTGTGCCAGGTACATCGTCACCTGTCTAGCCACCACATACTCACGCTTACGACTCTTACTGTTGACGGCAGCAGTGGTCACATTGTAATGCGTACAAACCTTCTCCACGATGTCATCGATAGTCAAAGGTTTGTCATCCACCTTGACGGCTCTTTTGATGACACGTTCTGCCAATCGGATGTCAATATTACTATTATATACGATGCTATAAGCTAGCAATCCGTTGATGGCTCCCTGCAAGTCGCGCACACTTCCATTGCAAGTCTGGGCGATGAAGGTGATGACATCCTTCGAAATCTTCAGTCCGTCACGACGTATCTTGTTGCTCAAGATATCCACACAGAGTTGGATATTTGGCTTCTCCAGCTCAGCCACCAAACCACAAGAGAAACGGGTGAGCAAGCGGTCAGGCACATCCTGCAAGTCAACAGGAGGGCGGTCGCTCGCCAAGATGATACGCTTTCCATTGCGGAAGAGATGATTGAAGATATGGAAGAAGGTATTCAAGGTCTTCGCCTTGCCTGCCCAGTCCTGGATGTCATCCACTATCAAGATGTCTATCGACTGATAGAAGTTGATGAAATCATTGCTAGAGTTATGCAAGATGGCATCGGTGTATTGCGTTTGGAAGAGTCGGGCACTCACATAGAGTACTCGCTTCTGGGGATACATCTGCTTCGCCTTCACGCCGATGGCATTCACCAAGTGCGTCTTTCCACTACCCGATGGACCATAGATGAACATCGGATTGAACTGCGTGGTGTTAGGATGCTCGGCGATAGAGAGTCCTACGGAACGAGGCAACTTATTGCTCTCGCCCTCCATATAGTTGTTGAACGTCAACTTAGGGTCGAGCTGTGTCTCGATGTCTTCCGTCTGCGCCTCCTGTGCTCCGGCATTCTGTTCCGGGTCACGAAGTTTCGGACTGATGTCACTGGCATCCTCCTTGTCCAAAGGCAACGGCGTAGTGCCACCAGGGGCATCCTTCACCACTACCACACGATAGGTCAGACGAATACCATCACCGAAGTTTTGATGCAATACCTTACTCAACAAGTCCACGAAGTTTGCCTCCAAGTACTCATAGAAGAAGGTACTCGGAACCCTCACCAACAAAGTCTTCGTAGCCGGCTTGTACGACTCGAAGACGATGGGCTTGAACCACGTATTATAGTGTTGCTCAGAGACATTCTCACGGATGAGCGCAAGACAATTGTCCCAAAGAGCTTTAGGACTTGCTAACATACTGTATATATCTTAGATGATTTCTAATTTGTTCTTAAGCGTAAACGGCGCAAAACACCGATTTGTGTGCAAAATTACAAAATAAATGGGAGAATACCAAATAGGGACATTTATAATATTTTAATAAAGCCTCATAAGCCACTAAGTATCAACCTTTTAATTAAGTTATCCACACTTTTCCACAAAGAAGAGCATAGATACCACTAACTATCTGAAAACAAACAAGATAGCGTTTCTATACTTCCGTTTTCGCATTTTCAGTGAAACAATTATGTAACACCCTCGAAACAACTCATCAACAAATAGTTTGAAAGTTGCTTCGAGGGCGTGAAACATTCCTCTATCTTATTTAGACGATTTTTATTTAAGCGTGTATCGCCTTTAGCTGATTCTTCTTGAAGAAAAGCACCACCTTTTACTTGTCCTTCTTGCCAAATACAGAGAAATGGACATAGCGCTTAGGATGCTGCTTAAGGTCAATGACCAGCGAGTCGGCATTGCGCATGGTAGCGTTCATGTTGTCATACAACTGTGTATCGTTCATCAACAAGCCCAGGGTACCCTTGTTGCTATTCAACTTCTCGGTGAATGCCTGTGCATTGTCCAAAGTCTTGTTGACCTTATCCAAAGTACCTTGCACATCGAGCGAAGCCAGATTGTTGGTCAAGCGATGGGTATTGTCAAGCACACCATTGGCACGATTGATCATACCTGGCACTTGCTTGTTGAGACCGCTCATCAAGGTGTTCAACTCTCGTGTAGAAACCGTGAGGTTGCTGGTGATGGTCTGCACATTGTGAAGCGAAGCTGCCAAGGCAGGGTCAGCTAACAAGGCATTGACGCTGGCAAGGATGGAATCCAACTTAGGCAACATCTTCTCGATGATAGGTACCATGGCAGAAACTTTGCCCAAGGCACCATCGTTGACTGCACCTGGGATGATACCACCCGGCTCGATGCGCTCACGAGGATTGTTAGCCAGCAAGAGGTTCACCTGCAAGTTGCCCATCAAGTCCTTTACAATCTCAGCCTGACTTCCCTGTGGGATACGAAGGTTCTGGTCGATGTCTGCCTTCACCTTGATAGGTCCGGTCTTGGAATAGTCGAAATCGATAGCATCCACTGTTCCCACCTTGTAACCATCAGCATAGATAGGCGTAGAGGCACCCAAGCCCTGGATGTCATCAAACGTCATGTAATAGTAGTTGTTGGAAGAAAACAGATTGATGCCCTTCAGAAAGTTGATTCCGAAGTACATCACCAAAATACCCACGATAGCTACCAAGGCTATCCTTATCTCCTTTGTTATTTTCATTCTCTAGTATCGTTTATTCTATTGATTCTTATTTTGCAAGAGCACCAAGGCTCTATCGATTCTTGTTTTGCTTGAACTCACGGATGGCTTGGTTCACATCATACTTCTTGCCATTCTTGAAGGCGATGATGAAAGCCTCAGGGAACTTATCGAGCAGCGACTTGCGCAACTGATAGATCTCATTATAGTTGGCAGAGGCACCGATGGTGTATTTCACCATACCGCCCTCCTGGTATGAGTCGTAGTTTTCCTCGCCCTTGAAGTGGGCGTCCCCCTTGCGAAGCACTCGGCTGCTCACCAAGATTTGTACCTTGAAGATTGGTGCATCCGACTTCACGGAAGCAGGAGTTTGCTTCTTGACAGGTGCTACCGTCCTTTTATAACTATCCGGCACGATGGAAGGAATGTCATTCCCCTCACTCGCCTGAGAGCGATAAGGTATGGTCACTCGCTTGTCGTACTTGTTCTTGTACTTGGCGAAGCCCTCATAAATCGCCTTGGCAATATCATCGATTCTGCTCTCGTCATTCAGTAAGTTTTCCTCGTCAGGAGTGGTGATGAAACCCAACTCTATTAGGCAACTTGGCATGGAGGTTTCTCGCAAGACCAAGAATCCAGCCTGATGCACACCCTTGTCAGGGCGATTGGCATTCTGGCACACACTGTTTTGGATGGAGCGAGCGATTTCCACACTTCTCTCCATGTTCTTGCCCTGTATGAACTCGAAGATGATATAGCTCTCCGAAGACTTGGGGTCGAACCCTTGGTAAGTCTGCTGATACCCTTTCTCCATCGAGATAACAGAGTTCTCTCGCATAGCCACATCGAGGTTGTCCTTGGCACGGTGCATACCCAGCGAGTAGGTCTCGAAGCCACGTGCTATCTTACCGGCAGGCAAGGCATTGGTATGCACGGAGATGAACAAGTCGGCATTCGCCTTGTTGGCGATATTGGCACGATCATGCAATGGGATGAAGACATCCGTGGTACGAGTATAGATCACCCTCACGTCTGGCATATTGCGCTCCACATATCTTCCGAAAGCCAAAGCTACGTTCAGATTGATGTTCTTCTCCTTCGACTTGGCGCCCAAGGCTCCAGCGTCATGCCCACCATGACCGGCGTCGATGACAAGTGTAAAACGCTTATTGGCAGCATACATACCTGCCGCCAAGAATAAGAACGCAACCAGTAATAGAGTGATCTTCTTCAACATACTTTATCTATGATAGTGCAAAATTAAGCATTTCTAGGCAGAAAACCTACAACTGCCATAAAGTTTTATTATTTATTAAGTGAATGAGTAAGATGCGATAGGCTCGCATCTATGATTTGGCGAGACGCCTTCTATTCTCTGACGAGACAAACCTCAATGCCAGCTCCATCGCCATCCGCTCCCATCGGAGGGTTTTGCTTGATGATTTTCAGCTCCACCTTCTCTATCTTTGGGAAACGTCTGAAGAGGCGGTCGCCGATTCTGCCTGCCACATGCTCTATCAAGCCACTGGGCACTGCCATCTCTTGCGATACAAGTTGATACACCTCGGCATAATTGAGCGTATCATTGACATCATCGCTCAGCATCGCATCGCCGATGTCGTACCCGATACGCAAGTTGACCACATAGTCATTGCCAGTGAGCCGCTCCTGTGGCAATACGCCATGACAGGCATGGAAGCGGAGGTCTTGCAATACGATGTAACTTTCTTTCAGTTTCATACGCCTTCTCCTATTTCCTTGCTAGCCTCACCCTTCACGTCGTTGTCCGACTTAGCCAAGCTTTCGTCATATTTTACCTTCTCATCGTCCTTGAGATAGTTCTTCAGCGCACGCTCCACGCCCACCTTCCAAGTGTTGATGCTCTCGGAAGTAAGCTGCAACTGGCTGACCAACTTGATGACGTGCTTGATAGGCATGCGATAACGAAGCACACCGGAAATCAACTTGGCATAGTTCCAATACTCAGGGTTGAACTTCTCGCTCAATCCCTCGACGGTTATCTTATATCCACGCTTGTTGACAAACTGGAAATCATATCTCTTGTTGCCCTCGCCGAGCACGGTCTTCACGATTTTACCCTTGGTCACCGACTTCGGAAGCATGATGCCCTCCTCGTCGTCTTGCAATCCCGTGAAGATTTCGTAAGGATGCCCATTGAGCAGACCGACCAATGCCACCCATTTCTCCTTGTTGTTTTGGAATCTCACAACATCGCATTCCAACTCACGAGGTCGCACTTCCACAACCTCAGGATGGCAAGACAAAATTTCATCACCATTGGAGATGACTTTCGTCAGTCGCTCCTGCAAGCCCGACCAGTTGACCGTCTGTCCCGCGAAGCGAGCACGAAGCTGGTCCAATCCCGCCTTCATCTCCTGGACGAGAGCCTCAGAAGCCTTCTCAAAGGTCATATTTTCAGTATCATTCATATCAAAAGTTTCGTTATTTGCTGCAAAATTAAACTTTTATTTCTAAATGAGGAAACGTTTTAGTAGATATTTCACAAAAAGAGGGCTGGAAGTACCACTTTTTTGGAAAACTTTGCTTACCTTTGCATCGAAATAGTGCCATTTGCTCTATACATTTGCCCCATATAATATAAGGTGTAAACGCTATGATATAGGGTGATCGGCAGGAATTAAGAACAACAAACATAAACGTCTCAATATGAAATCAATTCTGAACAGAACATCCATTCGCAAATATTCTAGTCGTGAGGTAAGCGACGAGTTGCTCAACCGTCTTTTGGAGGAAGCCGAGCGTACCCCTACCATGGGCAATCTCCAACTCTACAGTGTCGTCATCACCCGAAGCGAGGAAGGCAAGAAGGCTTTGGCTCCTGCCCACTTCAATCAACCGATGGTAACCGGGGCACCAGTCGTGCTCACCATCTGCGCCGACTATCGCCGCACCACCCTTTGGGCAGAGAACCGCAAGGCACATCCTGGCTACGACAACATTCTCTCGTTTATGAATGCAGCCACCGATGCTCTCCTCTTCACCCAGACATTCTGCAACCTTGCCGAGGAGGAAGGTCTTGGTACTTGTTTCTTGGGAACCACCGTCTATATGCCAAAGATGATTATCGACACCTTGAAGCTACCAAAGCTCGTGATGCCTGTCGCCACCATCACCTTGGGATGGCCGGATGAGCAACCTGCCCAGAGCGAGCGCCTGCCACTACGCAGCATCATCCACCAAGAGACTTTTGAGGATTACACCCCAGAGAAGATTGACGACTTCTATGCGGAGAAAGAGAACCTCGAAGTGAACAAGGAGTTCGTCCGCATCAACAATGTAGAGACCCTTGCGCAAGTCTTCACCGACATCCGATATACCAAGAAGGATTGCGAGGCAATGAGCACCGGATTCTTGGAGGCACTGAAGCAGCAAGGGTTCCTCAGTTGAGAAAGATCCTTCTACCTATTATAGATAGATCTCGCAAGATACTTTTAATACATCACTAGGTTTTTTTTTTAAAAGTCCCGAGGTTTTTGGAAAAAAGTCCCGAGGAAATTACAAAAAAGTCCCGAGGTTTTTTCAAAAACATCGGGATGCATCCAAAAGAAACGGGGTATGCCATTGTGCAGGCATACCCCGTTTTTCTATTTTTGCTTAAACTTTTTCTTGATTCGTAAGTCTTTGTTTCTTTACTCTACAACGATTGGCTTGTACTTAGGAACCAAAGCCTTCATGATACACCAACCGATCAAGTAAGCTACGGCACAGATGCAGAAGATGATCATATAGCCGGCTGGCTTACCCTCGAAGCCCATGAAAGAGAAGGCTGAACCTTGACCCTCAGCATAGGTGAAGAGCATACCAGAACCCTTGTTGATGAGGAATGAACCTACACCACCTGCCATCGCACCAATACCAGTGATGGTAGCTACGGTTGACTTAGGGAACATATCACCGATGGTAGAATACAAGTTGGCTGACCATGCCTGGTGACCTGCACCCAAGAGACCGATGATGATTGCTGGCCACCAAGGACTAATCTCACCCATAGGTTGAGCGATCAAACCGAGCAATGGGAAGCAAGCGAAAATCAACATCGCACGCATACGACCGATATATGGATTCATACCCTTCTTGTCAACGAAGTAAGTTGGCAAATAACCTCCACCGATACTCAATACGGTTACGATAGCATAGAGTGTGAAGATGAGGGCGATACCCATGCCAGAGTCTGATGAGTAACCATACTGATCTGAGAAATAAGCTGGAGCCCAGAACAAGAAGAACCACCATACACCATCGGTCATAAACTTACCGGTGATGAATGACCAAGTCTGGCGATAAGTGAAGCACTTCAAGAAGCCAATGGTCTTCTCATTAGTCTCTTCCTCAGCCTCAGCTGGTTGAGCAGCCTCTTCTACCTCCTCGTCCTGGTTGATATAAGTAAGCTCTGCATTGTTGACAAACTTGCTCTTGGATGGCTTCTCATAGAGCCACATCCAGAGACCCATCCATACATAACCGAGCACACCGATGATGATGAATGCCATCTCCCATCCCATGGCACGAGCCAACAATGGAATGGTAGCAGGAGCAGCCAATGCACCTACTGATGCACCACTGTTGAAGATGGCGGTAGAGAAGGCGCGGTCTTTCTTAGGGAAGTACTCAGCAGTCACCTTGATGGCTGCAGGGAAGTTGCCAGCCTCACCCACGGCGAGAATTAAGCGGCAAGAGAGGAACAACCATACACTGATGGTGGCGATGGCAACGGCGGCATCACTACCTGCCTGTACCAAGCGGAGTGCCTCGATAGAGTCGTAACCCTCAATCTGCATGGCTACCCAACCGCAACCTGCATGCATCACTGCACCGGTACTCCATACGAAGATGGCGATGAGGTAACCCTTCTTGGTGCCCATCCAATCGACAAACTTACCAGCGAAGAGGTTGGCGATGGCGTAGAAGATGGAGAAAAGACCCGTGATCGTACCATAATGGTCATCTGTCCAGTGGAACTCTGGAGCGATGAAGTCTTTCCAAGTCAACGACAGAACCTGACGGTCCATGTAATTCACTGTGGTCGCTATGAAAAGCAACGCACAAATCACCCAACGGAAGTTGGACATTTTACTTGTTGTAATAGAATTCATTGTTTTAGTATTTCGTTTGTTAGTTTTGTTTTTTTATTCCAATGTAGGAATCTTCACTACCTGCATGTCATTGTAGATGAGGTTCTCACCTGCCATACCCCAGATGAAGGTATAGTTGCTGGTACCTGCTGCGCAGTGGATAGACCACTCTGGGGCAATCACAGCCTGCTCGTTGTTGAGCCAGATAGGACGTGTCTCCTGTGGCTCGCCCATCACGTGAAGAATCTTCTGTCCCTCTGGTACATTATAATAGAGGTAGGTCTCCATACGACGAAGGTGAGTGTGAGCTGGCATGGTGTTCCATACGCTACCCTCCTTCAACTCAGTGACACCCATCTGCAACTGACAAGTGCGAACACCTGCCACGCCATCGATAATCAACTGGTGGATGACACGGTCATTGCTCTCCTTCAAGCTACCAGCCTTGATGTTGTTAGCCTCCTTCAAGGTCACCTTCTTGGTAGGGAATGTCTGATGAGCGCAAGCACTGTTCATATAGAACTTAGCTGGCTTGGCAGCGTCCTTGCTGCTTACCTCGATGTTCTTGGCACCACGACCTACGTAGAGAGCCTCCTGGAAACCGAGCACATACTTCTTGCCATCCACAGTCACAGTACCCTCTCCACCGATGTTGATGATACCCAACTCACGGTTGTCGAGCAAGTTCTTCTGGTCGTTTGGCTTGTCGGTATAGAGAGGAGCGATAGAGGTCAACTTCAATGGAGCGGTTGTTGGCTCAGCGCCACCAATCAAGAAACGATCGAACATGGTGTAGGTCCAGTTGATTTCGCCCGGAGCAAATACCTTCTCGATAGCGAACTCGCCACGAAGACGATCGGTCGTATAATGCTTGGCATCCATAGGGTTGCTAGCATAACGTACATTGTAGTTGGTGTAGCTGTTCTCAGCCTTCACCTCATATCCACATTTACCACACTGGCCAAAAGCCTGACTTGCTGTTAATACCATTGCTGCTAATATTAATGTTAGTTTCTTCATTATTGTATTGTTTATTAATTACACATTATTATATATATAGTATCTCAAGAGTTTAGCTATTAGATTCTTCACTCTTCGTTCTTCACTCTTCGTTCTTCACTTATTATGCGCTTGCGGTTGATTACCATCAAGGCGATGGTGATGATGGCAAGGATACCCATGCCGATGTATGAGAGTTTCACGCCACGGTAGATAGCCCATCCGAAGAGAGAGGAAGCGAAGTCGAGCGCACCGCCTGAGAATCCGTCAGGGATATGAGCGGCATTGTCGCCTGTGGCTGCAAACACCTGGTTGGCTGCCATAGTGAAGTCGGGTGCCATATCGGTTACGAAATAAAGACCGATGATGAGTGCCACGAGACCTACGATGAGGGTCTTCACCACATTACCCTTGGTGAAAGGCAAAATGATTGGGAAGAGATAGAACATACCTGCCAAAGAAGCCAAAGGCAAGAACTGGTTGCCTGGCAAGAACACGGCAATCGCCAAGATGACAGGTATCAAGATAACAGAGCATACCAAGGTGGTAGGATGACCAATCACCAAGGCAGGACTCATACCGATGTGTACCTTCTTGCCATTAAACTTGGTCTTCACCAACTCCTGTGTCTTCTCTGAGATTGGCTTCAGTCCATCTATAAATAAAGAGGTGATGCGAGGAATCAATTCCATCACGGCTCCCATGGTGACACCGAGGAAGAGAATCTTCTTGATGTCGAGCTGGGCAGCCCAACCGATCAAGGCGCCCACGATGACACCGAGCACCAATGGCTCGCCGAGCACACCAAACTTCTTCTTCAGTCCCTCAGCGTCGATGTCGAGCTTGGAGAAACCAGGAATCATATCCAAGAGCTTGTTGAAGCCGATGGCGAAAGGCATGAAGCTCTGGCAGAATGGCTGTGGGATGGAGATACCATCGAGGTCATAATACTTTTGGAACTTCTCTGCGGTCAAGTCGGCACATACCAAGGTGATGATGTAGCAGACGATGGCAGCGAAGTAACCCCATACGAGGCTCTCGCCCATCACGAAGTAAGCCACCGCACCGATGAAGGCGAAGTGCCAGTAGTTCCACAGGTCGATGTTGACCGTGCGGGTGGTCTTGGTGATCAACATCAAGAAGTTGACACCCAAGCATATCGGGATGATGAGCGCACCGACGGCAGTATTGTAAGCCACGGCAGCGGCAGCAGGCCATCCCATGTCGAAGACATTGAGTTGCAAATGATAAAGGTCGGAGATTGCCTTCAATGGGTCATTGAAGTTGGTTGTCAATAAGGCGGTCACCACGCCGAGTCCCACAAATCCGACTCCCACGAAGAGTCCAGACTTGAGAGCCTTTCCGAATTTCATGCCAATACACAAGCCGATGACGGTGAAGATGATAGGCATCATCACGCTGGCACCGAGGCTGATGATATAGCTAAATACTTGTTCCATAGTTGTTTGTTTAATTTGAAATAGTTAATAATACACTTTCTTGAAAGCGCACCTTTGATTTGTTTCTAGTTTATTCCGTGCAAAGATAATGCAAACGAGCGCTATGAAAGCTTGCTTTCAAATTGCCGAGTGCAGCTTATCTTCTGCAAAAATACGCTTTTTTCTTTAAATAAGGTACGTTTACTAAGTGAATATTACTTAAAAATATATAACCTCGTGCAGAATGCCAACTTTAAATAGGTTCAAACCTGAATATTGGATTGTCTAGACTTCGGGCTGCAGGAACATGAGCATATAGATGGGACAATAGAAAAAGCTGTGTACGAACACCAAGGTGGCAAGGGGGTAGCAATATTAATGAAATATGCAGTTTCAGCAATTATTACCCACTAAAAATCAAATAATCCCCCATGCCTACCACCCATTTTGTTAACTTTGCGGCAACAATCATCTTTTACTTATATTTATTAATACCAGAAAACTATGAAGAATTTGATTATGACCTGCCTCGCACTGGCAGTGTGTGCCAACATGAGCGGTCAAAAACTAGATGCTATGAGCCGTGTGGCTCTTCAGCAGATGAAACAGGAAGCTTCGGCTTCAGCAAATGCGTCATACGCAAAAAGTTTGGGAATATCAGCAGCCAATACCACTAACAACATCAACGCCGTTGTGAAACTGCAAGAAGGTGCCGACCTCTCCGAACTCACAGCCCATGGCTTCGATGCCAGCGACCTCTGTTCTGGCTTCGCCATTGTCCATACCACGATGAACGACCTCGCCGCTCTCGCAGAACTGAAGTCTGTAGAGCGTATTTCCATTGCACAACGCAAGATGGAGCTGATGCTCAACCACGCCAACGCCATGACGGGCGTTGACCTCATCCATGACGGCTTCGGCTTCTCCGGTGCCGCTTCCGACGACCGTTTCAGCAACAGCATCACCTCTAATAATAAGGTATATACTGGCAAGGGAGTCATGATAGGCGTCTTGGACTCCGGATTCGACCCTAACCATCCTATGTTCTTGGATGCTGAGGGCAAGAGCAGGTTCAAGATTATCAAGACCACCAATGGCAAGTTGCTCACCACCCCTGATGAGATTGCCAATTTCACTACAGACAATCAATACAACAGCCACGCCACTCATGTAGCTGGCATTGCAGCAGGCAACTACATGGGCAGCAGCTTCCAATTGCAAGGTGTTGCCACAGGTGCCGACCTCGCCATGGGGCCAATGAGCATGGAGGTTAGCAACCTCGAATATCTCAAATATTTAGGTGAGTATTGCAAGAAGAACAATGAGCGCCTTGTTGTCAACATGTCGTTCGGTCAGAACGTAGGTCCTCACGATGGCACTGACGTTTACACCCAAGCCCTCAACGAGATTATTAAGAAATACGACATCGTAGCTTGCATGTCGGCTGGCAATCAGGCCAATCTTCAAATTATCCAAAAGAAGACCTTGGAAAGTGACGAAGATGAAATGAAGGCTATCTATAATACCACTGCCAGCATTGACTGCATCGACCAATACATCACAACGAGCGATCCGTCCCCTATCAATATGGATCTAGTGATTATAAGGCTCAAGACCAAACAAGTGTATGCCACATATCCTATTATCATAAATGGCACTGCACAAAATGTAATCGTCAGTGATGATTACTTGTCTGGTCATATTTATGCAGCCGCAGAAACCATCCATGACGGTTTGAAAGGCTACAGCATCAAGAGTGATGATGCGAAAAACGTGAAGTCGGGCTATCTCATCGGTTATGTCATCAAAGGCGAAGCAGGACAGGAATTGGCAAGCTACAGTAGTTCCGTTTGCCCTTATTATGTAAAAACTGCTGGATGGAATGAGAACATAACTGGCAATGGCACTATCCTCAATGAGGCTTGTGGCGCAGAGACGATTATCGTAGGAGCATACGTTTCCAACGAATCTGCCACTTTCAAGTCTGGCACAAGAACCATCTATGGCAATTACAAGACTTCATACGGTTGCACGACCAACGAAGTACTCTCTTCATCAAGCTTCGGTACAACTTATGCCGGTGAAGACCTCCCTCACATCTGTGCCCCCGGAGCATACATAGAATCGGCTGCCAATAGATATGAGACCATCAACACCTCTCTTACAAGAACCATTACCGATGGAACATCAAGCGTACCTTTCTGCAGCAAGATGGGAACCTCCATGTCTTCTCCTTATATGGCAGGCGTAGCAGCCCTTTGGCTCGAAGCCAACCCAATGTTGACTCACCAAGAGATCAAGGAGATAGCAATGAAGACCGCCATCAATGACAAGGCTTGCAATGAGGACAACCACTTTATTGATGAAGGAAGACAAGCTGGTGCAGGTAAGATTGACGCATACGCTGGCTTGATGTATATCCTCAATGAGAATGAGACGACACTCATCAAGACTCCAGAGGAAAAGAGTTTCTTGATTCGCCAGATTGCCAATGGCACTTACGAGGCTTACCAAGCAGGTGCCACCACTATGTCTGCCACCTTATATAACATGGATGGCAAAGTGATTGCTTCTAGCAATAGCAATGGCAACACCATCTCTATCAATACCAGCAATGCCAACAAAGGCATCTACCTCTTGAAGGTGAGCACAGGCAAATTCTCTCACACCCAAAAGATTGTTATTCGATAGAAAAAGGCTGTAAACTTCATAGAAAAAGTGTTTGAGTCTAAGTATATAAGTTAATCATAGTGTAGGATGTAGGTTATCCGGCATAGTTTTCTCAGGAAACAGAAATCCGGCTAATTTAGGCAATGTTTAAAATAGTATAAAATGTTATTGATTCCAATATGATTATCAAGAAATAGTTGTATTTTTGTAATGCAATAACATTAAATTACATTTCTATGTGTCAGACGACTATTATATCACATAATATAGTTAAATTAGGGACAAGGTCTTACAAACATAGTTTAGAGGCTTTGGTTCCCAATGAGTATGGCATAAAACAACTTCGAAGTCTAAATCGTGACTTGGATTCATTTTATGTCTTCCTATATAGTCAATGCAACTCTATAACCGAACATGATTACCATGTTTTTGGCAAACAATTAATTTCAATGTTAGGGGCTCTCAAAATGTTATATACATCTTGCAAGCAAATGACAAAAGAGGCTTCTATGTCAATAGAGGTTGAAAAATTAAAAAAGAATTACTCTGCACTAAAAGAGTTGAGCAATGACATCCAAAATTACAAAGTAAAGGCACCAAAAGATCAAGAGTGGTCTTCACTATTATCAGATGCGAGTTTGGCTTTAAAGAATATAGCCCATGATTAATTATAAGACAATTAGTACATTTCGCTCCCATCTGAGTAGATTGCTAAAAGTAAAGCGTCATGTTTACACCAATGTGGAAAATGAAATCCAGCGAGAGTTTTCTGGCAAACCTATAGAACAGGTACGACAAAACAACGATATGATATTACTTGAAGGCGAACTGATTATCATAAAGTTGCGGTTGCCAGATAAGAAACAACACCTATCTCGCAAAGATGGTTTTCGCTTGATTTATCTAGTTTCAAAAACTGATGAGATAGTTGTATTCTTGGATATATATCCGAAGAATGGACCTCTTCAACAACTAGATTTGCCTGATGAAGATTTGAAGTCTTTGGTACGCGAATTCATTGTTGAAGCTCAACTAGGTAGTTTGAAAGATTATACCATATAACAACCTTGTTGCAGCGTGTTACCAACAATAATGATACCCTTCCACTATATTTCGATTTAGCTTCATTCTAGCCACATAATAACAAGAAAAGGGAGCATGTCTCACGACGTGCTCCCTCATTCTTTATGTAATTACAAATCTATATCTAAAATATATAAATGCAACCACTCAATAATAAGTAAAAAATAATTTATCTGTGTTTAAGGTCCAATTTACTCGTCCCATGATGACCAAGCATTATATTGCTTGGAACCTAATGTTACATCTTCTTCATTACCAACAGTTGGAATTTCAGTCTGCGACTCATCTGGTTTATTAGGATTTCCCGGAGTGTTGCCTAATTCCGATCCTTGGCTTTTTGTTGGATCACTGCCAGCCAAGAATGAATGTTCTAGATAGCAGCTAGTGATTTCAACCTTAGGCATTATATATTTCTTCTTCATATCATTCTTCATTTCTTATTTTACGACAAACTTCTTGCCAGCCTTGACATATACGCCCTTGGCCAAGCCCTCAACACTACCATTTACACTAACCATCTTACCATCGAGAGTAAAGATTGGAGTCAGCACATCGGAACCAGCAATGATAGTTACATTGTCTATTCCAGTTGTCTCACCAAAATCCTCTTCACCAAAGATAGATGCCTGCTTTGCACTCTGAGGCCAAGTCCTCTTGTCTGAACCAAAGAAGTTCTTATAGTCACGATAACCACCCTGACGGTCGTGAGACTGAACTATACTCTTGTTTGGTGACCAAGCAGCCTTAGTTCCTGTATAGAATCTGAACTTATATGTAGGGTCACTACCTGTCTTGGCATAGATATAACTATACTGAGGTATTACAACTGGCTTTTCATCAGTGCTACCCAAATAGCTTCCGATGAAGCGATATTCATTAGAATAATCAGCTTCCTGCAAAGGATCCTTGACAACCTGAGCTTCAACTACAGTTGGCAATGGATTACCCACGACTGGAGTGTAATTTTTGACAACAAAAGTCGGTTCTTTATCCGAATTAACACCCTTCATAGGCTTTATCATATAAGACTCATGAGCCCATACGACAACCTCCTTTTCATCCTTTACGACATCTTCCACATCAATTGGTAGCCATTTACCATCCTCACCTTTATACTTATTACCATCACTATCAGTAGTACTGTAATTCAAGACATCTTGGGTAAACTTCAACACAATACTATTATGACCATTACCTGTATGACGCTCAACTTCACTGAAAAGACACAATTGAGTATCTTCACCAAAAGTCTCGAGTACTTGTTTCTTAGTCATGTTGAATGGCACACACAATGTCCACCACTGACCTGGCTTCAAGTCAATCTTATATTCAGGCTCCTTTTCTTCTTCCGTATCCACATTGGCATCAGCATTGACCAACACGAACTTACGTGTACCAAGATGGGCAATCTTTGACAATTCATCTTCAGAATATTCACCCTCTCCTGTTCCGATTTTGTAACCTGCATAAGCTAAGATCGCCAAGTCACCCTCATCAAGTTTTGGACGATATGTATCTACACCATTCCAGTTATAACCCAAAGAATTAACTACATAAGAACGTCTCCACTGCTCTTGACCTGGCCAAACATACTGTTCACCCAAATAAGTGTCTCTAAAGCCAAAATCTACATTTTTCTCTGCTGTCCAACCATTATATTTAAGGGCTTCACCTTCGCTTCCTACTGTAACAAACGTATTAGGATCACCTGGAGTCTTGGCATAACGGAAAGTTTGGTCTGCACTATTAGTTCTGTAAACACGTGTTATATCCGTATAAGCAGCACTTTGAGTGTCTGTCAATCCCTTTGGATAATGCAACATAGTGAAATAAACTCCACCTGTCTTGTAATTTTCACGGTTTGCATAACCTTCGGTATAAGCTGCATCGAAGAGAGTTTTAGACGTAGCCAGCTTTCCCTCATTAAAGCCATTGTTACCCATATAAGTGACCTCAGAGAAGGCTGTTTCCACACCAGAATCTGGAATATAGCTAGTTTTACCAGATGGCATCATTGGTGCTCTATCACCATAGAAATAAATATCTTGATAATAACGAACTGCAAATGCGAAAGGACCAATATATCTAACACTAGCAGGAATCTCAAGAATGGCCTCTTTTACCTCATTTCCTTTGAAAGCAAAGGCTGCGTTACCAATATATTTCAAACCTGCATTAAACTTCAAATCATAAATTTTGCACTCGAAGAATGCGGCATCGTTTATAATTTTAAGGGAAGAAGGAAATTTAATAGAAGTAAGGGCTGTTCCATTAAACGCTTCCTTACCAATATTTTCCAATCCCTCATTCAACTCAATGGAGGCAAGAGCACTACAAGTTTGGAAGGCAGAATTGCCGATAACGGTCAGAGTGCTTGGCAAATTAACCGTTGAGATTTTTGTACGCTCAAAGAAAGCCCTGTCACCCAATCTATCATATCCTTTCGGAATAGTAACAGTCGTGATATTTGGATAATAAGTTCCCAAGACGTTTGACGGCAAAACCATCTTTTCTACCATTGTTGATGTAGATTCACTCTTTACTGAAGTTTTGACAGTTAATGGCAATGTCAAAGTAGTCAAGTTTGCAGTACCATTCTTGTCCTTTGTAGAGAAAGTCTCAGAAGAGAGATCCGTACATATAGCTTGACCCAAATCCAACTCCTTCAAGTTTTCATTAATATCAGTCCAAGTATAACCATTGCTTGTTTTTTCAACAAACAAAACCTTACCAATAATAGCACTATTAATTGTCAGAACATCAGAAGAATTATTCTCAAACTTAACAATTTCATAATTACCGCTAGTGATAGTTTGCGCTAACTTATCAACAAAGCTAACATCAATAGTTTTTTCTTCCAACAATGAAGAATTCTCCGCGAAATAGGCTTTATTATCTTCTATTTTTACCCAATTATAACCTGAAAGATAATAATATGTAGCAGAAGCATCATAAGTTTTACCAGACAAATCGACATTATTTCCCCACTGCTGAGTATTGATTTTACCCTTAGCCTCGGAAGAAAATACCGTCTGATTTTCCTTGGTTGAATACGAAGTCAAATCACCATGACCAGAAATGGTCAAAGTATTACCATCAGCCTTAAATGTCACCGAAGGCTGGGTAGTGCTAGGAGTGGTAGCTTCTGTATTGTCGCCACCAGCTACGTCTTGTGCATAAACATTGCCTCCGAACGAAACGACGGAAAGCAACAAAATGCTTGTAAGTAGAACCTTTTTCATCTTTTTTTACTTAATACTTATATATACTTATAATAGAAAATATTCTATTGGTTTTATCTTGTAGGTTTATATAATCGAAAACCGTAGGTTTATACAATTGATATTCATCTTATACAATATCGTCCATTCCGCATATTTACATCTTTTAAGGGTTTAGCACCATTTAGAATACTTTTGACGAGTGCAAAGTTAGGAAATATACAAATTGAGTACAAGAATTCAACAAATCTTTTAATATATTTTAAAACAAAAATTAACGAGAAATACACTGATGAAACATAACATACATAAGGAAAAGTAGTCAGAAAGCTCAAAAACATTCAGCCCAGAGAATTTTCCCTAGGCTGCAACATTTTATTCAGAAAACAAATCATCCATTAAAACTTGGCTATTTACCAAACTACTATACTTGCCATTTTTCACGCCGTATGTCGTAACAAACGTGTTGGCTAACGACTTGGTCGTCTTTGTAACACGACGGAAAAGCGACATACGACTACGCAATTTCTCGCTATAGGCTTTCGAAATGTCGTATGGTTCGGTAGAGAACTTCATCTCACATAAATTGACCACCCGATCCCTTCGGTCGATTACCAAATCAATTTGTCCTTTTTCCTCGCCATCAGTTCCTATCCATGAAGAAACCTCTGTCAGCATACCGCTAATCCCCAACGCCTTTTTAATTTGCGAAATATGTAACATACATACTTGTTCAAAGGCATATCCCATCCAAGATACTCGTTTAGGATTATCCAACATATTGCTCCAAGCATGTTCATCACTTCCAGCGTCATTGCCCATAAACGTATGATAAAAAAGCGTAAACAAATCCGTAAGTTGATAGATTGCATCACGCTGTTTCTTTCCAAAGCTGTGATATTTGCGTATGAAATCGCAGTTTTGGAGGTTGGTTAAAGCATCGGAAAGCATTCCTCCCTTGGGGAGTTTCAATGCTGTCATAATTTCCTCACGTGACATACCCTTGCGCTTCTTCGCCAACAACTCTATTACCCTATAATATTTAGGATAGTCTTCAAACAAAGAACGGAAGACAAAGTTGTATTCGTCCTTCAGCATACCTGTCATAGAGAAAAGAAGGCGATCTACATTCTGAGTCAAACTTTCATCCGCATGCAACTGGCTCAGATAATAAGGGATTCCTCCAAAAATAGCATAACACTCTATGATGGTATAGCGTTCCCAGTCTATCTGCCTGCTTTTGAGATACTGTTCAGTCTCCGATAAAGTAAATGGCAAAAGACGTATAGAACAAGTCAAACGATTGTGCAAACCACCCTTGGCACCAATCAAGTTTTTAATCATCCATGTAGCCGCAGAGCCACATACATAAAACTTCAAGCAATCTTGCTGAGCACCCCAACTATTCCAAAAGTAATCTAGCTCTTGTACAAACTTGGAACGTGGTGTATCAAGCCAAGGCAATTCATCAAAGAAAATCGTGACTGAAGACTTCTTCAGTCCCTCCAAATAACTACGCAACATAGCAAAAGCCTCATGCCAATCACTAGGAATAGCCACAAAGCTCTTTAGCTTCACCTGAAGTTGCTCCGCAAAGTTACGGAGCTGGTCTTTCATAGAACCTTTATAAAGACCCGTGATGTAAAAATCAAAGTCGTCATGGAAATAGTGACGAACGAGAAAGGTTTTCCCTACACGCCTTCTTCCATAGACGGCTACAAACTCTGCCTTGCCTGATGTAGAGCAGAGTTCTAACAGATGCTGTTCTTGTTTTCTTCCGATAATTTCCTGTGCCATAACAGTTTAGTTCATTTATACGGATGCAAAGTTAGGAAATATATTTGAGAATTACGACATTTTTACAAATTATAACAGCTCCCTAAGTGCCATTTACTACCAACTTAGGGAGCGCATATAAAATTAGATGGCCTCCCTAAGTGGTATTTTACACCCACTTAGGGAGAGGCTTCAAGTATATTATTAGTCCTTCAAGCATCCTATTGGAACAACATATACACCATCTTTTCGGCGGTAAGCAAAATCGCCAGTTCCAGTTAAAACCATCATAAATGAAGGCACATTCATCTTTTCTGTATTAATCTTGCAGGCAAGAGCCAATAAGTTCTCGGCACCTTCGTTGACCAACTTATCTCCACCAAGTTTGACCTCAACTAAGCCATACTTTCCATTTCGTAGATGTACCACGGCATCACACTCCAATCCATTCTTGTCACGATAATGATAGACATTTCCGTCCAATGCATCAGCAAAGACACGTAGGTCTCTGACACATAGTGTCTCAAAGAAAAGTCCCATAGTGTTAAGGTCTTGAATCAAATCTTTTGGTCCCAAACCTAAAACTGCCGTACCGATGGAAGGATCTACAAAGTATCGAGTATTGGCCGTCCTAATTGCTGTCTTAGAACGCAGGTTTGGATTCCAAGCCTCAGAATCTTCTATCACGAATATCTTACGCAAAGCCTCCAAATATCCACCAGCCGTCTTGACGCTAACTTCATTCTCGTCATTGGTCGCCATATCTGCCACAATGGTTCCGATTGTTGCTTGCGAACCTTGATTACGAGCATAAGAACGAAGCAGCAACCTCAAAGTTGTAGTATTACGATTCACGCCATCAACACGAGACACATCTTTCTTGACCACCGCATCGACATAATCAAATGCTTGCACCAACGCCGCTTCTCCTTGCAACATAGAGGCAAAAGGCCAACCGCCACGACAAATCAGAAAAGCAAGGTCTTCTATCTTCAACTTATTAACTGCCAAGATTTTCTCAGGTGTCTCAAATAGTTGTGCCAAACTCACCTTTCCATTGGACTCGCCTGATTCATACAAGCTCATCGGACGCATCGTCAACCAACTAAATCTACCGGTACCTGAATGATTCATATCCTTCTCATCAGCAGGTACGGCAGAGCCAGTCAAAACAAATTGTCCGACATCATGCCTATGATCGACTTCAAAACGAATGGCATCCCATAACTTAGGAGCTAACTGCCATTCATCAATCAGCCTTGGCGTCTCACCATCCAACAATACCGAAGGATCGATGTCAACCATCTGCAGGTTGGTCTCTAATGATGCAGGATTATCCATATACAAGATGCTACCAGCCATTTGCTCGGCCGTCGTTGTCTTGCCACACCATTTAGGTCCCTCAATCAGTACAGCCCCTTTACTAGCCAACTTCTTTGCTAACATTTGGTCTGCAATTCTGTGTTTGTACTCCATATCGATAACTATTTGATTTTCTGCGGCAAAGATACAAAAAAAATATCAAACTTCCGCAGTTGGCTGTGTTTTATTTCCTCAGTTGGCGCATTTTTACTTCCTCAGTTGGCTGAGTTTTACTTCCCGAGTTGGCGTTTTTGTGCTTATAACTCGTCCCTAAGTACCTTTTTACACCTACTTAGGGATGACTTATAAAATTAAAGCCCGTCCCTAAGTGGCATTTTACACCTACTTAGGGACGGGCTTCAAGCATAGATTTACCTAATATTAATCCTGATAATATACCCTCTTCACACGGTTGCTGATGGTAGTCAGCACCTCGTAAGGGATGGTATCGAGGATGTCGCTCAATGTCTGGACAGGGAGGTTCTCACCGAATATCTCGACGGAATCACCTTCCTTGCAGTCGATGCCTGTGACATCGATCATCGCTACATCCATACAGATGTTGCCCACATATTCCGCCTTCAGACCATTCACCAAGCAGTAAGCATGGCGATTGCCCAAGTGACGGTTCAAGCCATCGGCATAACCGATAGGGATGGCGGCTATGACACTGTCCTTATCCAAGATAGTCTTGCGAGAATAACCCACGCTCTCACCAGCCTTGATGTTGTGCATCTGGAGGATGGTGGTCTTCAAGGTGCTCACACAGTTGATGGTCTCGTTGTTGCGAGAGTTGATGCCGTAGAGACCGAGACCCAAGCGGCACATATCCAACTGGCGCTCCGGGAAGTGCTCGATGCCTGCCGAATTGCAGATATGGCGTAATATCTTGTGGTCGAAGGCTGCCTGCAACTGCTTGCTACCCTTGTCGAACAACTCAAACTGATGTGCAGAGAAGGCATCGAAGCTATCGTCATCACTTCCCACGAAGTGAGAGAAGACGGAACGAGGGATGATGGCATTCTGATGCTTCAACTTGCCAATCAACTCCTCCATATCATTCTCTGGGTCGAAACCAAGACGGTGCATACCTGTATCCAACTTGATGTGAACAGGGAAACCAGTGATACCCTCCTTCTCTGCTGCCTTAATCAAGGCATCGAGGATGCGGAAAGAATAAACCTCTGGCTCCAAGTCGTAATCAAACATGGTCTTGAAGGCAGTCATCTCTGGGTTCATAATCATAATGTTGCTGGTGATACCGTTCTTGCGAAGGGTGACCCCCTCATCGGCAACAGCCACTGCCAAGTAATCGACACGATGGTCTTGCAAGGTCTTGGCAATCTCTACCGCTCCTGCGCCGTAACCATCTGCCTTGATCATACAAACCAACTTGGTCTCTGGCTTCATAAACGAACGATAATAGTTGAGGTTGGCAACCACGGCATTGAGGTTGACCTCCAAGGTCGTCTCATGCACCTTCTTCACCAAAAGTTCGGTCAACTGGTCGAAACCAAACTGGCGAGCACCCTTCAAGAGGATGACCTCGTCGCGAAGGCTCTTGAACACCTCGCTATCGATAAACTCCTCCACATTGCGGAAGAAGAACTTTTCGGAAATCTGAATTTCATCGCTCTGCTCATAGAGCTGAGGACCCACGCCGATGAACTTGACGACGCCACGCTTGCGGCAGAGGTCGGACACCTCTTTATATAAGTCGGCTGGAGTCTCACCACTCTGGAAGATGTCGCTCAATATCAAGGTATGGCGACGACCCTTGTGGTCGGGACGGCGGCTCATGAAATCGAGGGCAATATCAAGGGAATTGATGTCGGAGTTGTAACTATCATTGATCAAGGTACAACCATGCTGACCTTCCTTCACCTCCAATCGCATCGCTACTGGCTCCAAGAGAGACATTCGCTTATCGACATCCTCGGCAGAGAGACCGAGCTTACGAGAGACGACGGCACTGATGATGGAGTTGGTGACAGAAGCCTCATCGATGAAAGGAAGCGAATAACTATCTTCCTCACCTTTATATATATAGGTGACGATGGTGAGGTCGTTCTTCTTCTCGATGTTCTTGATGAAGAATGGAGCCTGGGCGTCCTTCTGCGACCAATAGAGTTTCTCGCCCTTGTAGTCGTGATACTCGCCCACCACCTTGCTCACAATCTCATCATCGCCATTATAGACGATGGTCTCGGCATCATGGAAGAGGATGATCTTCTCACGGCACTTCGCCTCCAAAGACTCGAAGTTTTCCTGATGGGCAGAACCCAAGTAAGTAAGCACGGCGATGGTAGGCTGGATGATGTCACGAAGAGCAAGCATCTCGCCCGGCTGACTGATACCAGCCTCGAAGACACCCACCTCGGTCTGCTCGTTCATCAACCAGACAGACAAAGGCACACCTATCTGGGAATTGTAGCTGCGTGGGCTGCGAGTGACAAACATGGATGGAGAGAGCAACTGGTAGAGCCACTCCTTGACCATCGTCTTGCCATTGGAACCCGTGATGCCGACAATAGGGATATTGAACTCATCACGATGACGCTCAGCCAAACGCTGCAAAGCCTCCAACGTGTTGACCACCTTGAGGAAGTTGGCCTCAGGATAGTCGGAGGCATAGCCCTTAGGCACATTAGTTACTACGAAATTTCTGACACCACGGCGATACAACTCTGGGATGTAGTTGTGACCGTCATTTCGCTCTGACTTGAGAGCGAAGAACAGAGTCTCCTCTGGGAAACAGAGCGAACGGCTATCGGTCAGGATGAAACCGATGTTCGTATCCTTGTCTCCATAGCGACGCGCACCTATCAGTGTGGTTACCTTTTCAATAGTATAAGTCATTATCTTAACTTTTAAAATATTCTATATATGATTCATCCTTGGGATGAAATGTCTCATCGAGAGTTCCTATGAGAGCTGATACTTCTCCTCGAAAGCCTTCAGCCTCTCTTCCGTCTGCGCTTGGAAAAGCTTCGTCTCCTCACTGTCGGGATGGAAAGGCTTGTGAGCGAGTGCCTCCTTGATGGGCTGCCATTCGGCGAGGAACTGTTCGGCAGTCTTGTCGAAGTAAGCCCCTCGGAACTTCTGCCAGATGTATTCCACTGCCTGGTCGCTCGGATGGAGCATATCTTCCTTGTAGAAACGATAGTCTCTCAGCTCATCATTCACAATCTCGTAGGCAGGGAAATAGCTCACCAACTCTGGGAATCGCTGACAGAGAAGGTCGGCAGCCAAGAGAAGCGTAGCCTTGGAGAGTTGACTTCCATGGAATCCATATTTCGCATAGCGGATTGGACTCACCGTGACGATGATGCGCTGGATACCCACATCCACCAAAGCCCAAACAGCCTTGGAGAGTTCGACCACGCACTCACCTACCGTCAACTCCTTCTCCTCGAAGAGGCGCTGCGGACGCTTCTGGCAGTTATCCACCACCTCGCCTGTCTCCTTCAAGATATAGACATGGTTGGTGCCTAGCGTGAAGAAGGCGACATCGGGACGACGTTCCTCCTTCGGCAGATTCTCACCCTGGGTGAACGCATCACCCTTGAGGTATCGCTCCACCGAGTGGAAGACGCTCGTAGGATTATACATCACTCCGTAGGGATTGACGACTGCCCGGAAGCGATTCTCCACGAAACGCTTGCCCAAGTTGTCGGCAAAGCAACTGCCTACGAAGAGCATTCGATGGGAAGGCAACAATTTGATGGCGCCCTTCCCTACTTTCACTTCCGTTCTAAAATCCATCATTCTGCTTTTTTCTTTTTCCATTCTACTCCAATTCCTACAACCAAGAGGAGCAAGAGGACGACATAACCGATGTAGGCTACGGTCTCAGTCTTCTTCAAGGATGCAGGATGGAAGTCGAGTACCACCTTGTGGCTGCCTGGCTTCACATTCAAGGCACGAAGGATGTAGTTCACTCTGCCGAGCTCTGCAGGCTGGCCATCCACTGTAGCCGTCCAACCAGGATAGTAAATCTCAGAGAAGACAATGACACCGCCCTTGCTAGACTTCACCTCGTAAGTGAGGTTGTTTGGCTTATATTGTATCATCTTCACCATCGAAGTATCGTCTTGTGGCACGCTCTGTCCGAGTTGCTCCTTGAACTTGGCATCAGCCACCGCCTCATGGCGAAGGTTCAACTTGCCCACCTCATCGATTTCCTCATTGGCATTGTTGGCGTATGTCATCTTATCCACAAACCAAGCGTTGCCATAAGCGTATGGGTTCTGCACCGGAACGGTCTGTCCACCCTGCAATGGGAAGATGAAGTACTTGGTATTCAGCATATTCAAGACTGGGAAGATGCTATCGCCATTCACCTTGGTCATATCACCACCAGCCTCAGCCACCGCCTTCATCGTCTTCTGCATCTCAGGAGCGATGTAAGCGTCTATCATCTCCTGGTAGCGACGAAGCTTGGCAGGGTGATAGCCACCGATGCTCTTGTGATAGTAAGAAGTCTCGTTCTCATTAAAGGTATTGGATGCGAGATTGAGCACACGATAGTCGAGGCTCTTGTCGCGGAGGATGAGCTTGTCGGTCTCCGTCATCCGCTGAGGTGCATCACGCTGGAACTTATCCACAAACATCTCATCATAGAGATAACGCTTGTTGACCATCCACATATCTATCAAGCAGAGCACGGCGATACCTGCAATCATAAATTCGGCACCGAGTTTCTTCATCTTATAAAGCAAGAGGAAGGCACAGCCGATGACGATAATCCAGAAGGAACGCCAGCAATCGGATGTGAAGATGCCCTTGCGAATCTCGGTCAGATTGCTGATGATAGGACCTTGGTATTCGGCAGGCAACTGTTGCAGAGCCTGCAACTCCTGTACTGAAACGAAGTCTGGGAAGAAGACACCCGGCATGATGGCAAACAACAAGCAGAAGCCTGCTGTCAAACCGAAGCTGGCATATACGAACTTCTTCTTGATGGTCAATATCTCCGGTTCATCCACTATCTTCTTCAAAGCCATCATCGCCAGCAATGGGATGGTGAACTCAGCGATGACGAGGATGGAAGCCACCGTTCGGAACTTGGCATACATCGGCATGTAATCCAAGAAGAAATTGGTGAACGGCATGAAGTTTCTACCCCAAGAGAGCAAGATGCTCAGGATGGTGGCAGCGAGCAACGCCCACTTCATCGGTCCCTTGACGATAAACAAGCCGAGGATAAAGAGCATGCAAACGAATGCTCCCACATAGACAGGTCCGCTCGTACCAGGCTGGTTGCCCCAGTACTGTCCGAGCTGTTGATAAATCTGCACGAAGTTAGGGTCAGCCTTCTCCATCGCCTTGGCGTTCTGTGACAATGGCACGGAAGCACCTCCCTTGGCATCAGGAATCAAGAGCGTCCAAGTCTCGTCGATGCCATAGCTCCACTGGGTGATATAGTCACGGTCGAGACCGCTGCTGGTCTGGTTGGCTGCATTCTTCTTCACGAGTTCACTCTTGCCACGCATCGTCTCCTGACCATACTGCCAAGTATGATAGAGGTTGCTGAGATTCAAGCTGATACCGATGGCTGCACCCACGATGCAAACCGCCGTAGCCTTGCCGAAGCGAGCCATCTGCTTCTGCTTGATGGCATCGACCAAGAAGGCGATGACCATGAAGAAGATGATGAAGAGGTAATAGTAGGTCATCTGCACGTGGTTGGCGTTCACCTCGAAGGCAGCGAAAATCGCCGTTACGAGCAAGCCCCACAGATATTTGCCTCGATAAGCCAGCACGATACCCGCAATCATTGGAGGAAGATAAGCCAAAGCCATCACCTTCCAGATATGTCCTGCGGCAATGATGATAAAGAAATAGGAGGAGAATGCCCAAATGATGGAGCCAAGCGCCGCCAAGGACTGACGGAAGTTGAAGGCTCTCAACAAGATATAGAATCCCAGGAGGTATGCAAAGACATACCAAACATAGTCGGGCAACCAAAGATGATAGGCATTGACAGCCTGTTTCAAGACGGCACCGCTCTCGTAGGATGGTGACATCTGGTAGGTAGGCATACCGCCGAAAACGGAGTTGGTCCAGCGGGATACCTCACCGGTTTGTTGCTGGAAGAGTTCCTTCTCGTGTCCCAGTCCCTTGCCAGCGGAGGCATCGTGACGGAACAAGATTCGTCCATCCATATCGGCAGGCATGAAATAGACGAAGGATACGATCGCAAACAAAACTACTGCCAGAATATCCAGCAGATACTTCTTCAATACTTTCATTATTCTTATAAACGTTTATATTTTGGTTGCAAAGATAATGAGAAATGAAGAAATCACAAAATAAAAATAGTTATTTTTGCATATTATGCGATGAGAATGGGAAATTTAAGGGGAAGTTAGAGGAATTAGAAGTTAAAGAAGTTAGAGAAGTTATCGCTTCGCTAGAAGTTAAAGCCAACAGCTATAAAAATAGAATGGAGGCAGCAGCTCCAAATTGAACAGACTGCCTCCAGCATATGAGAGAGAGAATATGTATTAATTTAGTTTTTCTTCCAAATAACGATGCGCCTCGCTTGGGTCACTGGTGAACAACTGGATATTGCCGTTAGGGTCGATGACCACCAATGAAGGGATAAACTTCACGTAGTATCCTTCACTCAGAGCCTTCATGGAAGATTGTGGCACAAGGCACTGATGCCAAGGCATCTGCTCCTGCTCCATTGCCTTTTCCCAATCGGCACGTTTCTTATCCACGGAGATGCTGACGATGTTAAGTCGGTCGCCCATCTTGGCATGAAGTTTCTTCACACTTGGGATGGCGGCACGGCATGGACCACACCAAGAAGCCCAGAAGTCGATGAAGTTGTACTTGCCTGCCATGATAATGTCCTTCAGTTGGATAGGCTTGCCATCTACCATCTCCAAAGTTAAATCAGAATAGTGAGCATTCTTCGGATATTTCTTCATCTGCGATACAATCTCGGTAAAGGCAGCATAGCGCGCCTTGTCATAGTTGCCTTCGAAAGTCTTCAGCAGTTGATCATATCCAGCCACTGTTGTAGAGAAAGGTTTGTCGAGTTGCAGACTCTTCTGCAAGAGACTGACGGCATAGTCGGGATGAGCAGTGATAAACTGCTCATTGACCGCATTTTTCTTATCAGAAGCCTGAGTTACCAATGGTTGCAAACGATTGACGGCAGCGGAATCCACTTCATTTCTCTTTCCACCATATTGGGCCTTCCAGAGTTGCTTGTCTATCAAAACAAATTGGAGTCGAGTATCGTAAGTGGCATCTGCCCACTCTTGATACTGTTGTTGAGCCTTGCCGCCTACGATTTTCAAGTTTTTCTCTTGAAGCATCGGAATGCCATACATATCATAGTTACGAGGGATGCTATCATAACAAGCTGCACTCACTTGATAGTTGCCTGGTTCCAACATGAAGTTACCCCCACGATCCTCAGCATATTCCTGTTCCTTGTATTCCGCCTTCGGCTTGTCGTCAATACAGAGTTGAACAAGCAATGTACCCTCCACCTTGCCTTTCAAGACAAAAGAGTTGCCTTGCGAGAGGCATTCCGTCTGGATATACCTTCCCTGTTCTTGGCTTCGGAGAGCCACTTTCGTACCATTCTTGATACCCTTTATATTTCCCTTGATGACAAAATCTTGGGCTGAAGACTGGGCGAAAGCGCACCAAGACATGCAAGATGCCAAGACTGCCAGAGAAATAAGTTTAATTTTCTGATACATGATTTTATTTTAATTCGATTACACCTTATTAATATATATAAGAATGGCTTGTTTCTATCATAGCCATTCAGAACACACAAGCCGCTACTTACTTCAGATATCTCTTGATGATTTCTGGACTGTGGGTGATGCAAAGCACTTTACCATCAGCTCCTATCAAGACGAGACGAGGAATGGTGGAGATAGAGTAAGCCATGGCAGCTTTCTCCAACTTCGACAAAGGCAAGAAGAGTTGCGTCCAAGGCATCGCCTCTTCCTTCTCCGCTTTCAACCAAGCCTCTTTTTTCTCATCCACCGAACAAGAGACGACCTCCAACTTGCTGGCATAGTCCTTTGCCATCTGCTTCACCTTTGGGATGGCAGAACGGCAAGGGCCACACCAAGAAGCCCAAAAGTCTATCAACATCATCTTGCCTGGTTTCATCAGCGAAGAGAGTTGCACACTCTTTCCATCCTTGGTCTCAGCGATGAAGTCGGTATAGATGGTTCCATTGGCATGAGAACGGAAATAGTCGAGGTTGCGCTGGATGAAGTTGACATGCATCGTGTCGGGATTATTCGCCAATGAAACATACTGCTGATTGAAGACCTCCAAGTCGTAAGAGAAAGGCTTGTAAGCATACTGAGCGACGAGGGCAGCAGTAATCGGAGCATCGGGATGCAAACGGATATAGTCATTGCGCTTTGCCTCGAAGACAGCTGCAGCCGCCTCGTTCCTCTGCTTATAATCCTTGATGGCATCTTCATCACCATTATTGGCAAACCAAGCACTAGCCTCAGCATAGCTGGCACTGTCTGCCGAAATCGAAGAAGCCCTGACAAAGGCAAGATAATCAGCATAGCTAGCTTGTGCCTTACCCGCCTCAACGATGATTTTTCCATCAGGTTGATTGATCAAGGCTTGCTTCTTTTGCCACATGACATCTTGCTCCAGCACGTTCTTGTCGATCTTAACAGTGATAGGGCTACCATCCAAGAACAAGCGAAGTTCAGTGGCCCTTCCCCAAAATCCTTTCTGATTTCTGACGGAGAAAGAAAGGCGAGCAAATCGAGGAGTCTTGCCTACCTGAGCAGAGAGCGAGAAGTTTTCTCCCACAAACTTGGAGGAAACCAAAGCCTTGCTTTCTCGTGGATTCTCGCAATCGACGAGAGACACCATACAGCTATCCACATTCCCCACCACCTGTCCCTTGACGCTGATGGCAGTCTGAGCCTGCGCCGTGCTTCCCATCATAAGAAGCACCGCAGGCAATATATTCTGCAGTTTCATTTTCACCTTATTATATATTATAATGTGTATATTACTCGTTATACTTCATATTTATTGGGCATCACGAACATAGCGTACGCTCATAAAATGCTCCTCTTGCATCACTTGCAAACGATTAACGGCATTTCTGCTTGGAGTAATCATACGAGCGTATGCAGCAGGTTCTCCATTAATAGAAGTAGAAGTAGCTGACCAATAATAACCGAAATCATAGTAATGATTGATACTCAAGCTAAACCCCAAGAAATAGACAGAGCCACCATAACGCATATTGAGCTGAGAGCCCTCACCATCTTGTGTCATCAGATAAGAGCATCCACTTCGCCATCCTTCCTTTTCAATGTCAGCTTGTCTCATACCCAATGCGCGTTCCAAGTTTTTCCAGTCATCGTCTGTAGGGAGTCTCCATCCTTCAGGGGCATTGTCCATCGCTTCTTGCCAAGAATAATAATTGCCGAAATTATCATATATCAACTTGCTCGTTTCCATACTTTTAGGAAGAGACAGGCTGCGTCTTCCCCATTTATCATTATAAGCATCTTCGTAGAAAGGAGTTCCACATCGCAAGTTATCCGTCATCCAGTCAAGATTGCCGATTCTCACCCAGTGATACTCATTGCCATCCATATCTTGAACAACACCCGACGCCGATGGAGCAACAGATGGCGAATCATCGTCATCGCTACAAGAAGACAGACATCCAATAGCCAAGCTCAAAAACAAAATCATGGCCATTTTTCTAACCTTTTCATTTATCATATCTTTCATTTGTAATTATTTAATGTGTCAAAATTACGACTGCCCTTATTCCTCAAAGTTGAAACCCAGAGAAATCATCTTGTTGCGTAATATAGCGTAACGACTTTGGCAAATAGGGTATTCAGCATACTCTTCATTGAACTCCTGTTGAGATACCGTCATTACTTTTTTCAGATATTGGCGAGTTTCCCATTCCTTGTTCTTGGCAAACTTATATTCACTATAGTCATTCAAAAAGCCGAGGGAACGAGCCAACTCATCGTTGATTTCATCTTCATATCCGATTTCATCCTTCCAACTGCTCACCAAAGCATTATAGTTCTCTACCGCAGAATAAAATTCCTTCAGAGTTGAATCATCAGACGTAAGAACAGAATAGACAATATCTTCCAACAAAGATTCAAAATAATTGGCATCATCGAATGCAGATCCATTATCCATACTGATGGCATAGCAGCGTGCCCCTACCACATAAGACGGATTTGGCACGATACCATCCCAAGAATCTTCTGCTGGAATCATATTGCCCTCGCCATCATTCATCCATCTGTTGATACGATTTACCAAAAATACAGAGTAAGGCATCATCTTGCCTATTTTTTTTGCAAGTTTGTCAATAACCAAATTAGCTGCCTTTTGTTTCTCTGCATCTGTAGTTAGATAATCATAGGTATAAGTATAATCACTGCCATAACCCACCATCGTATAAGTTATATCAAGCAACTCTGTCTTATAAACAGGCTTGCCATACATATCCTCTCCTATCTTCTCCTTGCTCAACGTATCATTGAAGAGAAGGTAAGAACCCGTCTGTTCCTTGAAATCACGTCGAAGTTGCGCCTCCACACTCTGGTCATCACCGGCAGGCACAAACTTGTTGATATCTGCATGAGATGGCGTTACATCTTCGCTATCGGAACAAGCCGAGAACGCAAACGCAACCAAAGCCATCAACATATATAAATATATCTTTTTCATTGTCTGTTGTTTTTTTTATTTCAGATAAAGCCTAGGGATTTACCAATCTTCATCACCACTATCATCAGGTTCTTGATAACTACTCTGCAATACACGTTGAGGACGCTCATTGCTACCTATTGATGGCTGGAAATCTCTCACTTTTTTAGGGATGTTCAAGACATAAGCACCATCATTCTTCTCCAACTTATACCTCAGTTCGGGATAAGAAATAGTGCCTAAAAAAGTTGGTAATCTCCGATATT